>Ga0182741_1000332_pt1 | contig 72066 bp, 64 predicted proteins | sample eDN5th37CBELigOP_FD_128874 | JGI IMG/M metagenome (GOLD analysis project Ga0182741, IMG submission 128874) | Enriched Organic Plus compost microbial communities from Emeryville, California, USA - eDNA 5th pass 37_C BE-Lig OP (version 2) (version 2) ...
AATTGATTCAGCAGGCGCGCCTCACTCCGGACCACTCGCTGGTTTATCCCGATAAAAATGAGCTGTATCGTACTGAAGAAGATCATAAAGTAGTGCCATTCCCCTGGTGGCGTGTGGCAGCAGCAGCAGTGGTTGTGCTGTTCCTGGCAGTGGCAGGCTGGTTTATATCTACAGAGGATAAACCCATAGGCAGCACCAATGATCCTGTGCTGGCAGGCAACGAACCGATACGGGAACAATCAGCCGGCAGCAATACCGACGCTCAACCGCAGGTAGCCAACGACCAGGCGGTGGTAGCAGCACAGGAAAATGGACCAGTGCGCCAGGAGAAAAAGAACAACCACCAGTACACCCTTCCTGTTGGCGAAGAACAACCGAACACTTTTGTACAGAATGGTGTAAGAAAAGCTGAGGATCGCGGTAACTTTCCGCAACCTATGAACGTATTACCTCAGGACGCGGTTACAGGAGGGGATGATGTACCGAAGCCGTCAACCAAAAGATTGCAGGCAAAAACGATTCATCCGGAGCTGTTGGAAAGTTTTGCAGATGCCGGCCAGGTTACCATAAATGCAGAGGTGAAACCAGTGGAATTGCCTGTACAACCAAATACGGTAGTATTCATTGAAGATTATATGGAGAACGACGAGGCCCTGAACGTAGCAAACGCCTCACTCAATAAAAATTCTTTACGCGGATTATTCCGGAAAGTAACGCGTGCATTTGATAAGAATGGCGACGACCCGGACGCTGAAAGCAGGAAGGGTATCCAGATTGCCAGCTTCGAATTTGTACTGAAATAGATTTTTCAATCCGAAACAAGCAAAAACCAAGTCATGAAACAGGCATGTTTACTCCTGGCGGGAATTGCTATGGCCTTTACCGGCCTGGCTCAGGTAGATTCAACGAAAGAGGATAAAAGTGATACCATCCGTATCGGTAATATGATCATTATAAAAAAGCAAGGACACAGCAGCGGTGAACACAAGGAAGCCAGAAGCTATAAGCGCCGCTCCTACAAACCTGAAAATATCAGCACCAACTGGTTTATAGTTGATATTGGTTTTACCAATCTCAACGATCAGACAGACTATACGAGCGCCGGCGCTACGGATTTCGCACCCGGGCTGGATAAGGACGACTTCAAACTGCGCACCGGCAAATCATCCAATGTAAATATCTGGGTTGTGATGCAGCGATTGAACCTGATTAAACACGTGGTGAACCTCAAGTATGGCGTAGGCATAGAAATGAATAATTATCGTTACAAGAAATCGTTGCTGTACAATACTGATCCAACCCAGGTGGTATTGGATGAAGACCGGAACTACAGGAAGAACAAACTGGCCGCCGACTATTTAACCGCACCCATTATGCTCAATTTCAATTTTACGCCGCGGCGCGAAAAAGGCTTTGGATTTAGCGTGGGTATGAGCGCCGGCTACCTGTATTCCAGTCGCCAAAAAATGATTACCCACGAAAATGGCAAAGAGAAAAAGCACGACGATTTCGATTTGCGCCCCTGGAAACTTTCTTACATAGCTGAAGTGCAACTGGGTCCTGTGAAGTTGTACGGCTCTTATGCCACCCAAAGCATCTTCGAAAAGGGCCTTGATCAAACGCCTTACAGCGTAGGGGTGAGGTTAAGTAACTGGTAAAGAATGGATACATGCTTGCATGGTTATATTGTTACCAGGTTTATCAGTGAAAGCATTGGTAACGATATAACCATTTGGCTTTTCAGCCAGGTAACTCATTTCTTGTTTACCAGGTAAGCTCCCGCTACCACCAATAAAATCCCCAGCAGCTTTTGTACGCTGATGGGATTCTCTTTCAATCCAAGCCAACCATAATGGTCCATCAGTATGGCGGTGAGCAATTGGCCTGCTACAATCAATACAAACATATTCGCCGCGCCTACTTTGTGCACCGATACGATCACTGCATACACTACAAAAGCGCCCAATAATCCCCCAGTGTATTTGTACCAACTGATACCCGCATAGTTTTCCCAGGCGGGCATTGATTGTTTTGAAAAGAACAACATGATGCCCAGTATCACGATGCCTCCGAGAAATGATAAAAATGCGGCCAGCAAAGGATTGTTAATGGCCGATCGCAATTCGGCATTGATACCACTTTGCACGGTCATCGCTACACCGATAGCCACCGGTAAAAGGTAAAAGATCCATTTCATAAGTTGCGGGAAGCGTAATTTGAAAGTGTGAAAATAGTATTCGTTTCCCCTTCCCCCTAATTTTCACATTTTCTCATTAAAACTTTGCACGAAAGTTGAAGTACCCAGCTCAGATTTCACGGTGGTCACCAACAACGTGTTAAAAAATCCCGGGAGAAAAATAATCCACAACAGGATGTCGTTTGTAACGTACATCCCATCTCCCTGACCACCTGCCATTTAATCAATAATCTATTTTTGTAAAACCTGTTTTTTATAGCATTGCGTTTTTACACAAACCAGGTTCACTATGAAGTGGAAATTCATCCTTGCTACCGTACTTGTTGCCGCAACAGGTCTTGTTGCGTTTAATACCATACCCGCAACATATCCGGTAAAAAAACGGGTACGCACCGACCCCGTAGGAACGGTGTACGTAGTAGTAGACAAATCGGATTATGAATTGAAAGTGTACGACGACGAAGGCTGGTACGCCACCTACCCGGTAGTGTTCGGCAGTAAAGATCTTTCCGACAAAATGATGGAGGGAGATAGACGCACGCCCGAAGGTACCTTCAAAATCATCTCCAAACGTCCGCATGAGAAATGGCATAAAATGCTCATGCTCGATTATCCCAATAAAGAAAGCTGGGCAAAATTCAATGAACGCAAGGCCAAAGGGATCATTCCGAAAAAAGCCAAAATCGGCGGCGGCATTGCCATTCACGGCACCTGGCCCAACGACAATATTGTGGTAGACGATTATACCAACTGGACCAACGGCTGCATCTCCGTAAAGAATGAAGACCTGGATGAACTGGATAGTTACCTGCCCGTTGGCACCAGGGTGATTATTCAGCGTTAAATAACTGCATGGTTGAATGGTTCAAAGCATTGGAAGCAACATAGGGCCATTCAACCATTTTCTCCTTCGTAATTTCCCTACACAGTTCCCGTATTTTTCCCAATTGCAATTTTTACCCGATTTGACCAACCATATTGGCACGATAATCGTATTTTGTATGAGCCTTACCGGCAACACCCAAACCAGGGAGACATAATAAGCCATATAAGTGCACACACACATTGGCTTTCAGAAAACGGTCAATGTTCCGTCTCTATGAAAACCCCACAACTCCAGCCGTGGGGTTTTCTTTTTTCTCCGCTCACAATCTGTCACGCTTGATTTCTTCAACTATAGAAGGGTCCAGCAGCGTGGTAGTATCGCCCAGGTTCTCCGTTTCGCCTTCGGCAATTTTGCGCAGTATGCGCCGCATGATTTTACCGCTTCTCGTTTTGGGCAATCCCTTTACAAATTGAATTTTATCAGGCTTGGCAATAGGACCGATCAAGCGGGCTACCGTTTGGGAAATATCTTTTCTTGCCAGCGCTTCATCACCGTGCGTGCCGGTATAGATCACATAGGCATAGATACCCTGGCCTTTGATATCGTGCGGGTATCCTACCACGGCACTTTCCACCACACCTGCATGCATGTTAATGGCGTTTTCCACTTCAGCCGTACCAATGCGATGGCCACTTACGTTCAGCACGTCATCTACGCGGCCGGTAATACGATAATTGCCTTCTGCATCACGCAAACAACCATCTCCGGTAAAATAGAGTTTGGGGTATGTTGAAAAATAATTCTGCCGGCAACGTTCATGATCGCCATAGGTGGTGCGCAGCATACCGGGCCAGGGGAACTTCACACATAAATTACCGGACGCTTCGGGGGTAGTGATTTCATTGCCGTTTTCGTCAACAATCACCGGTTGTATACCGGGCAATGGCAATGTGGCCCAGCTGGGTTTGGCAGGTGTAACGCCGGCCATATTGGAAATCATAATGCCACCGGTTTCGGTTTGCCACCAGGTATCCACGATAGGCGCTTTCTTTTTGCCGATGTTTTCATCGTACCAGTGCCAGGCTTCTTCATTGATCGGTTCACCTACAGTACCCAATACTTTTAACGTGTTAAGCTGATGACCCTGCACCGGTCCCAACCCAAAGCCCATCAGGGAGCGGATGGCAGTGGGGGCCGTATACAATACGTTTACGCCATACTTGTCTACTATATCCCAGAAGCGACCGGCATCGGGCCAGGTAGGAACGCCTTCGAACATGAGTGTGGTGGCACCGGCGCTCAGCGGTCCGTAAACAATATAGCTATGCCCGGTAATCCAGCCAATATCTGCCGTACAGAAAAAGATATCGCCCGGCTGGTATTGAAACACGTTTACAAACGAGTAATTGGTATACACCATATAGCCGCCACAGGTATGCACTACGCCCTTCGGCTTTCCGGTGCTGCCGGAAGTGTACAGGATGAACAACATATCTTCAGCATCCATTTCCTCGGCAGGACAATCGGGATTGCCCAGCGTTTCTACTTTACGGATTTCATCTTCCCACCATACATCACGGCCCTTGATCATGGATACCGGTGTGCGCGTGCGCGTTAGCACAATCACTCTTTTTACAAACGGGCACTGAACCAGTGCATCGTCAATAACGCTCTTCAACGGAATTTCTTTGTTACCGCGGAAGGCGCCATCACAGGTAATAATGAATTCGGCTTTGGCATCCTGCAGGCGGTCTGCAATACTTTGCGCACTGAATCCGCCAAACACTACGCTATGAATGGCGCCAACACGGGCGCAGGCCAGCACGGCAATGGCCAGTTCAGGCACCATTCCCATATAGATACAAACACGGTCGCCTTTTTTAACGCCGTTATTTTTCAGCACATTGGCAAACTGCACCACCTTGGCATGGAGCTGACGATAGGTAAGCACGCGGTGATGCTCTTCAGGATCATTAGGCTCCCAGATAATAGCAGGCTGATTGCCCAGCAGGCCCAGGTGACGGTCAAGACAGTTTTCCGTGATGTTCAGCTTTGCCCCCTGGAACCATTTAATAGTAGGCTTTTCAAAATCCCACTCCAATACTTTGTCCCATTTCTTTCTCCAATAAAAATGCGATGCTATTTCGCTCCAGAAGCCTTCCGGGTCTTCCACACTTTTCTTGTACGCGTCTTTGTAGGCCTGTAAAGTGGTGATTTGGTATGGGTATCCCATGTCGCAGTTTTTTTAGGGCCGTTAAAATACGAACAAATTCTATAAGGAAAGTAGAATGAATGGCATTGTTGAAGAGATGCTTTGGTACATGATGCAATAGCTAAACAGTATACAAACTTCCTGGCAACCAGGTCAAACGTTTGCATTCCGGCAAAAGATGGAAATACTCGCATTGTTTCCCTGACATAGACGTATTCGTTGAGCAGCCTTATGATTGTTTCCAAAAGGCAACCTCGTATGGGATTGGTCAAAACCATGCTATTGTGCAACAATGCAACAGGCTGTATGCAACTTTCCTCCGCTAAGAAATTTCCTTGTTCTTTCTTTTTCTGTTCCTTATCTTCCATTAATGAACCAACCAACTGCTACTAAGTCCATATGGAAAGTGATTGCTGCTTCGTCCGTAGGTACCCTTATTGAATGGTACGACTTCTACATCTTCGGCAGCCTTGCTACAGTAATAGCTGACCAGTTTTTCCCAAAAGTGAACCCTACCGCCGCGTTGCTGTCAACGCTTGCCACCTTTGCCGCCGGCTTTATTGTACGCCCGTTCGGGGCATTGGTATTTGGCCGCCTGGGCGACCTGATCGGGAGAAAGTACACTTTCCTGCTAACGTTGATCCTTATGGGCGGATCAACCTTTGCCATCGGCCTGGTGCCGGGTTATGCCAGTATCGGGTTTGCAGCGCCCCTCATCGTATTGCTGCTGCGTTTGCTGCAGGGACTTGCCCTGGGAGGCGAATACGGCGGCGCCGCCACCTATGTGGCCGAACACTCCCCGCCACACAAAAGAGGATACTATACCAGCTGGATTCAAACTACGGCCACGCTCGGTTTGTTCCTGTCGTTGGGCGTGATCCTCATTACCCGCTATATGCTTGATGCCGATCCCGCCGAATCGGTACGCAAGTTTAACGACTGGGGCTGGCGCATTCCTTTCTGGCTTTCTATTGTACTGGTGGGCGTGTCGATATACATCCGTTTAAAAATGAAGGAATCTCCCCTCTTCAGCCGTATCAAGGCAGAAGGAAAGATTTCTGTGAATCCCTTGAAAGAGAGTTTCGGGCACAAGACCAACCTGAAGATGGTGTTGCTCGCCCTGTTTGGCGCCACCATGGGACAAGGCGTGGTGTGGTATACAGGACAATTTTACGCGCAGAGTTTTATCGAAACCGTGTGCCGCATCAGCTTCGACCAGTCGCGCACCATGCTGCTGTGGGGCATCTTGTTCGCCACGCCGTTCTTTATTGTGTTCGGCAGTTGGAGTGACCGCATAGGACGTAAATGGATCATGCTGGCAGGTATGTTGCTGGCCATAAGCACCTACCACGTAATTTTCAGTCAATTCCAATCCTTGTCCGACCCTGGCGTTCGCACAGAAATAACAGAAAAAAGAAAAGTGCTCAGCACCACTACCACGCCTGTGGCAGAGAACAGTCAGCAACTGGTGCGCACCACCATCAGCGAAGTGCATTTTACTGATGGTGCCGTTTTCAAAGAAACCCGTACCGATACGGTGCAGGCTGGCAATGCTACCCCTTTGTCTGCCCCCAAAATCACGTGGCACGACAAACAACTCGATACCTCCTCATACTGGAAATTTGTGGCGTTGATTTTTGTGCTGGTGTTGTATGTAACCATGGTGTATGGTCCCATAGCTGCTTTCCTCGTGGAGCTGTTCCCTACCAGGATCAGGTATACGTCCATGTCGCTGCCCTATCACATCGGCAATGGGGTGTTCGGCGGGCTTACGCCTTTTATAGCACTGCTGCTGACCACCATTTATGTGGACGATAAGCTATCCGGTTTGTGGTATCCTATCATTGTTGCCGGTGTATGTACGGTGATTGGTGCGGTGTATATCAGCAATCGTATTGATCCGGATGTGAATGATTAGTGAATTAAAAACAAGCAACAAACAAGTGGTGCAATAACAGCAATATTACTCTTATACCTCCGTATAAAATTATTGATATGAATGCATTGAAAAAATGGCTTGGTCTTGTATGGATATTGCTCGGTCCCCTGGCAATTTATTTCCTTATCAAGACAGCCGCATCAGAAATAGCAAGGAACCCGGTGATCGATACAAAAATTCAATGGGGCGTATTTGTGGTGATTTTTATTCCCATCGCATTCGGCATTACCATTTTCGGCTACTATGCATGGAAAGGTGAATACGATCACTTGCCGGAAAGTTCGGCAGAAATAACAGACAGCAAAAATTGATCTATAGCAGGTTCAGAAGACGCGAAGGCGTGCTCAGCTATTCCGTCTTCTGAACTTTTTTACTTCCTGACTGTTCTTCCGTCATATTGCCAATCACAATTTTTTAATGTGCCACTGGCATATGCTTTGTTCCTTATTTCCCGTTTAATCACTTAATTATTAGTATTTTTAAAGTCTGTTAAAACATTGTGAACGCTTTGATTGCTTGTTTCAGACGGTTATATTTGTAACTCATTTTCAATGATGCGAAAACCCGTGATAAAAATATCAACGCTACGGCGCTTATGGGAAAAGGCTACCTCTGTGGCCATGACGCTGCTGTTGTTGTTGCTCACGGGCATCAATTATCTTATTTACGCGCCGGCAGAGCCCGACGATCTGATAGGTGAAGTTGAATCAACGGCCTCCTTCCCCGGATCGCCCGCTGGCCCCGATGAAAAATCTCCCAACGGACCTGTAAGCATCAACGAAGAATATGTACATGATCATGAAAACCCGGTGAATCCTTTCTGGGCAAATGCGCTCTTCGAGCACATGATTCATGAAGCAGATAAACTTTGCTTTGTTCACTTCGAGCTTATTTCTCCCCCTCCCGAAGCATAATTCCTCTACCTGTTTGTTTTAGTCTTTCTTATTGTTTTGCATCCCTGTGAAGCAAAAGGAATGGTCGTATTGCTGCCATAGAGAAATTGTATTGGTCCACAACATTTTGGGTAAACTGTCATGTGCTTCGCATGACGTAAAATAATAAGTATGCTGAAGAGAAAAAACTCATGGCTGAGTTCTTTAGGCTCGGATATTCCTTCGTCTATAGTTGTATTCCTGGTGGCGCTGCCCTTGTGCTTGGGTATTGCGGTAGGTTCAAACGCGCCCCCATTGTCTGGTATCATAGCAGGTATAGTAGGTGGTATTGTAATTGGAGCCTTGAGCGGATCACAATTGAGTGTAAGTGGTCCGGCTGCAGGTCTTACCGCAATAGTAGTGGTGGCCATTGAACGGCTACAGGCTTTTGACGCCTTTTTACTGGCTGTGGTGATTGGTGGAATGCTCCAGGTGGTACTAGGCTTTATCAGGGCGGGCGTATTGGGAGATTATATTCCCGGAAGCGTTATCAAAGGCATGCTCGCCGCCATAGGCCTGATATTGATTTTGAAACAAATTCCGCACCTGGTAGGTGATGAAGCAGAATTCGTGAGTGGCGGTTCTTTTAAGAGCCAGGAAGGGGAAAGCACGGTGGCTGAGCTTTATCATGCATTTACCAACATGCTGCCCGTAGCGCTGGGTATTGGTTTACTGGCGTTGCTTATTCAATGGTCATGGGAAAAATTCCTGGCTAAGCAGTCCAAAGTATTCAAGTTAATTCCTGCGCCACTGGTAGTGGTGCTGGTGTGCACGGCGCTGAATGAAATCTTAAAGATCAATCGCCCTGACCTGGCGCTTACGGGCGCCCACCTGGTGCAGATACCGGTGGCGGAATCGGCCGGTCAGTTCTTTTCATTTTTCACGTATCCTGACCTTTCCCAACTGGCCAATGTAACGGTATGGACTACAGCCATTACCATTGCACTGGTAGCCAGCCTGGAAACATTGCTGAACATTGAAGCTGCAGATGAACTGGACCCCTATCAGCGTGTTACGCCCACCAACCGCGAGTTGAAGGCGCAGGGCGTGGGTAATATTGTATCGGGTATGATAGGTGGTTTGCCAATTACCTCGGTAATTGTGCGCACCAGCGCCAATGTGTATGCAGGGGCCAAAACAAAAATGTCGGCTATATTGCACGGCGTGTTGTTGCTACTGGCTGTTGCGCTGGCGCCGCAACTGTTAAACCTGGTCCCACTGTCGGCACTGGCAGCAGTGTTGATCTATACCGGTTTCAAACTGGCCAAACCTGCTATTTTTATACAGTATTACAGGAAAGGACTTGACCAGTTTATTCCTTTTGTAGTAACGGTGCTGGCTATTTTGTTTACCGACCTGCTGATAGGAATATTGATCGGTTGTATAGTAGGCTTGTTCTTTGTAATGCGCAGTAATTTTAAATCGGCTGTGTTTGTGGTAAACGATCACAACAAGTACCTGTTTCGGCTGCGCAAGGACGTTTCTTTTCTGAACAAGCCCATTATCAAAAACAAGTTGGAGGAGGTACCCGACAACAGCTATGTAATCATCGATACGGCACGGGCAGATTACATAGACAAAGACGTGGTAGAGGTAATAGACGACTTTTTGAAGCATGCGCCCTTGAAGAACATCCGGGTTGAACTGAAAACAAGTGCCCATAAATTGCATGGATTTTCGCACAGCGGAAACAGTAAAGGCATCAAGCATGCCAATGAGGCCCGGGCCGTAGAATCGAATTAACACTAAACTATCATCATCTCAAACTTATTATAATGACTTCATACGAAAAGCTGCTGCTGGAAAATAAAGCATGGGCACAGGAAAAAATAGCGGAAGATCCGGACTACTTCAATCGCCTGGCCGCCCTGCAAAAGCCTGAATTTTTATGGATAGGCTGTAGCGACAGCCGTGTGCCTGCCAATGAAATTACAGGCACGCATCCGGGAGAAATATTTGTACATCGCAATATTGCCAACCTGGTAGTGAATACCGATGTTAACCTGCTCGCAGTGCTCGATTATGCCGTAAATCACCTGAAGGTGAAACACGTTATTGTATGCGGGCATTATGGCTGCGGCGGCGTAAAAGCTGCCAGCACTACCGAAGATTATAACCTGGTGCTGAACATGTGGCTGCGCAATATAAAGGATGTATATCGCCTGCACCGGCATGAACTGGATAAGATAAAAGACGAAGAAGCACGCAACGAGCGTTTGGTGGAACTGAATGTGCGGGAACAGGTGATGAACCTTGCCAAAACATCCATCATCCAGCACGCCTGGAAAACCGATAAACGCCCGCACCTGCATGGCTGGGTGTATGGACTGAAAAACGGTCTTATTAATCCGGTGTTTGAAATGGAAGCCGGGACGAAGATTGATACGTTGTATGAGTTCAACGAACACTAAAGCAAGGCCGATGTGCTGATGTGAAAATGCCTCTGGCCGCGCCGTTACGCCGGGACCCGGCAACGCCGGCAGGTGAATCCGGGCTGTGACCTTTCATTTATAATGCATTTTCTCATCAGCACATTCATCACATGATCATGTGTTGCAGTAAGAAAGCCGCAGCACCGCCGAGATACCCCAGTAATGCCAGCCAGCTTACATGGCGCAGGTACCAGAAAAACTCAATACGCTCCATACCCATGGCAGCAACACCTGCAGCAGAACCAATGATCAACGCACTGCCTCCCGTACCGGCGCAATACGCCAGGAATTCCCAGAAATAATGATCTGTAGGAAATTGGTCCATGCTGTACATCCCTTGCGCAGCAGCCACCAGCGGCACATTGTCCACCACCGCAGACAACAACCCGATGGCGACGGTAATTACTTCTATGTTACCAATTGTCCGGTCCATCCAACCCGCCACATTTCCCAGTATGCCTGTTGCCTGCAGGGCAGCAATGCTCAACAGAATGCCCAGGAAGAAGAGCACACTGGGCGTATCTATTTTGCGCAAGGCATGGTTCACAGACAATAGACCTTTTTCTTCTTCATCCTTTCCATGATGGATCAATTCCGTTACGCACCACATCAATCCCAGTCCGAATAATATACCCATGTAAGGTGGCAGGTGCGTAATGGTTTTAAATACCGGCACAAACAACAGACTCCCTACGCCCAGACAGAATACGGTATTGCGTTGCCGCTTGTTATAGGTGAAATTTCTGTTGTGCACTTCGGCAGCAACACGTTGAAAACTTCCCTTTACACGCAAACTGATAATTATAGTAGGTATTAAAAGGCATATAATACTCGGAATAATGGTTTGCATAATGATCGCGCCTGTAGTGATCTGTCCCCCTATCCACAACATAGTTGTAGTTACGTCACCAATGGGCGACCAGGCGCCGCCTGCATTGGCCGCAATGATGATCAGCCCTGCAAATAACAACCGTTCCTTTCTTTCAGACAATAATTTCCTGAGGAGCGAAACCATTACAATGGTAGTAGTAAGGTTGTCAAGCACTGCGGAAAGAAAAAAAGTAATAAACGCAGTAATCCATATCAATTTCCGCTTGCTGGTAGTTTGAATTCTGCTGGTTATGATTTCAAAGCCATCGTGCGCATCGATCAGTTCTACAATGGTCATGGCGCCCAGCAAAAAAAACAGTATGCCCGCCACTTCGCCCAGGTGCTCGCCCAGGATATGGACCGGTATTTCTTTATCTGCCGAATGCAAGGCAAACAACGACCAGCAAAGTACTCCTGTAATCAGCGCAGTGGCTGCCTTATTGATCTTAATGGTGTGTTCAAGGGTAATAGCTGCATATCCCGCTACAAAGATTAAAGCTATAAGTGCAATCATGATTTGGTAATTATTCAGGTACTGGTTCCCTGGCGAGCCAGGCAATACAAGCGCTAAAATTACCAAACAAGTGATGTTCTGCAATGAGATTGGGAATTAGTTTTATTCTTCGCAACATATGTTCAGGTTGTTCCTGCAAGCCGGTGAACAATACCTGTATACCTCGCTGGTTGGCTGCCAGCACCGATTCTTCCAGCGCATATAAACCTGTTTGATCAATGAACGGTACCTTTTCCATACGAATCACTACATACTTCACCTCCTGCACGCCATTCATTTTTTGCTGAAAAGCCGAGGCAAATCCAAAGAATAAAGGCCCATCCATATGTTTGATCAGAATTTCTCTACGCAGTTTGCCGGGTATTCCGTTCATTTCATTTTCATACCGGCTCACGTCGGTAATCTGGTTCTTTTGTTCAGTTATCTCGCTCATTTTTTTCATAAACAGCAATGAGGCCATCACCATGCCCACGCCCACTGCAATAATCAGATCGAGAAATACAGTAGCCAGCAATACAATAATCATAATGGCCGCATCTGCGCGAGGTATCCTTCTGATATCGCGAAGCCCTTTGTAATCGAGAATGCCAATGCCCACGGTAATCAATATACCTGCCAGTACAGAAAGCGGGATCATGGCAGCATAGGTGCCGGCTCCCACCAGAATAATCAGCAATGTGAGGGAATGTATGATGCCCGACATACGATGTTTGCCACCCGACCTGATGTTTACCAGTGTACGCATGGTGGCGCCGGCGCCGGGCAATCCGCCAAACATGCCTGCTACCGTATTGCCTATACCCTGCCCGATGAGTTCCTGGTTACTTTGGTGTTTGGTTTTTGTAATATTATCCGCAATTACCGATGTAAGCAATGAGTCTATACTACCCAATGCCGCCAATGTGGCGGCAGCGGCCAGTATGTTTATAAACAGGCTGGTATCTATAGAAAAAATAGCGGATATGCGTAACGCAGGAAAACCGGCTGGTATGCTCCCTATCAACGGCACCTCACCAGGCAGTAATACTGATAGTAGGGTCACCACCAGCAAAGCCACCAGCGTACTGGGCACAGCTTTGGTTATACGCGGGAATAGGTAAATGATGGCAATGGTGAGTGAAGCATACAACAACGCCCAATAATTGATATTGGCAATGGCGCCGCCTATGGCATTAAACACACCGATAGTGGTTGCAGGTGAATTGTTACCAATCGCCGGAAATATTTGCAGCAGTATAATGATCACACCGATGCCGCTCATAAATCCTGATATAACCGGGTAAGGTATGTATTTGATCAGGCTGCCGATCTTCAGTACGCCCATAACAATCTGCAGCACGCCCGCCAGCATGAAACAGAGTATGATGGCGCCCATGGCCAGCTCCATACTGCCGGTTGTGGCCGTAAATGTGACAATGGTGGCCGCACTTACCACCGTCATAGGACCTGTAGGTCCGCTGATCTGTGCCGTAGTACCACCCAGCGCTGCTGCAAAAAAGCCGAGAAATATGGCGCCGTATAATCCGGCTTCAGCCCCCAGCCCCGACTGCACGCCAAAGGCCAGCGCCAGCGGCAATGCCACCACTCCGGCCGTAAGTCCACCAAACAGGTCGCCTTTACTGAATTTGAATAGTGAATTGTGTTCTTTAACTTTTTTATGGATAAGGATATTCCGCTGCGACTCCCAGGATGACGCTTTCATAATAACTACGTTTAAAATGGAAATAATAACAATAGAGGCTCTATCAGAGCATGAACAGTAAAACGTAGCTATGCTTCGGGAGGAGGAGAAAGCAGTTCACTTACCGGGATCCTGTATCCATCGGCATCCGCAGCCATAGCGTGCTGCAAATACAAATTTGTTTCGTATATATGTTGACGTGATTCGTGTATATATTCTTCCGATAAAGTGGGAGACGTCTCAGTTCTTTCTTCAGTGGCGGGACTGCAGTTGCCGGCAAAGTTTTCTTCCTCGCCATTGCCGGACTCCTGCGCTGCCAGTTCAGAAACATCCAGTTGCTGCTGACGGGCATTTACCAATGGCGCACTTATAGTCAGCCACAACAGCAGGAACATCAGCAGCATTCCTGTTGCAAACCTGAACACCTCATATTTCTTGCATTCTTTCATCGCACTTACTAAAGTTACCTTTTACCCCAGAGCTACCCAAACCATTCATCTGAAAAAATTATGCCTTTTTCCAAACGTGCAAGTAACTTTAAGTATATAATCCACTGAAATGGCGCAGGTAAGGTTTTACGCCGTCATTACGCTGTTGTGTATACACCTGGCAGGCTGTGTGAGTAATAATCAGCCTGAAAAACCAGGTGTGCAGCCTGGCATTGAATGGGCGCTCCTGCCATTTGAAAAGGTGGACAGCGTAAATCCCGTGCTGCAGCCCGGTGCAGGCGCCTTTTTCTGCCCGGTGCGGAAGGCAACCATTCAATGGGAACAAAAGGATGTGTTCAACCCGGCAGTGGTGGTAAAAGACAATAAGGTATGGTTGTTGTACAGGGCTGAAGATACGGTTGGCCGCTATGCCGGCACTTCACGTATTGGTATAGCCGAAAGCAATGATGGCTATCATTTCACACGGCATCCCCGACCGGTTTTATATCCTGACAACGATGATCAATCCCCCTATGAATGGGAAGGTGGTTGTGAAGACCCGCGGGTGGTGGAAGATGAAAATGGCGTGTACTACATGACCTATACGGCCTACGATGGCAAAACCGCCCGGCTGATGGTGGCCTCTTCACGCGACCTGTTTCATTGGACAAAACACGGTCCCGCTTTTGCCCGCGCGTACAATGGCAAATACGTGAATACCTGGTCAAAATCAGGTTCCATTGTTTGCAGGTATGAAAACGGCAGGACCATCGCCACGCGCATCAACGGCCAATACTGGATGTATTGGGGCGATGTAAACATATGGGCCGCCGTTTCTGATGATCTTGTTCACTGGACACCGGTATTGTACCAGCCCGGCGAAAAATCTCCGCTGGAACTGCGCCATACAGCTAAGGCAACTCCAGAAATGAAAGTGGTATTCGGCCCGCGTCCCGGAAAATTCGACAGCGACCTGGTTGAACCGGGCCCGCCGGCAATGCTTACTGATAAAGGGATTTTGCTGATCTATAACTGCCGCAATGTTCGTGCTGCCGGCGACAGCTCCCTGGCAGAAGGCACCTATGCGCCATCGCAGGTGTTGCTCGACAAAAACGATCCCACACGCGTGCTGCAACGGATGGATACCTGGTTCATGAAACCCGATAAAGAATACGAAATAACAGGCCAGGTGAACCAGGTGTGTTTTGCCGAAGGGCTTGCTTTTTTCCGGAATACGTGGTTGCTGTACTACGGCACTGCCGATTCGCGCATAGCGGTAGCGAAGAAAAATTAACCTGTGTGCTGCTGAAGGGTTAGCTTTCCCTCACCACCATATTTACCAATTTTCACATCCGCTAATTTGCTAATTTGCATCCCATGTCTATCGAAGTCAAAAACCTGACAAAAATTTACGGAGAGCAGAAAGCCGTTAACAACATTTCATTCACGGTAAACAAAGGAGAAATTGTCGGGTTCCTCGGACCGAATGGCGCCGGCAAATCCACTACCATGAAAATCATTACCGGCTATCTTCAACCCGATGAAGGATCAGCTACGGTGTGCGGTATAGATGTGAAAACTTCTCCCCTCGAGGCCAAGGCCAGAATCGGCTACCTGCCTGAGGCCAACCCATTGTACTACGACATGTACATCCGTGAATACCTCGATTTTATTGCGGATATCCATGGCGTAAAAAACAGGAAAGACAAAATCGATGCAGTCATCAAAACCGTTGGGCTTACACTCGAAAGCAAAAAACGCATTGGTCAGCTTTCGAAAGGGTACAAGCAACGCGTGGGACTGGCTGCCGCACTGATACATGATCCCCAAGTGCTGATCCTGGATGAACCCACCACCGGCCTCGATCCCAACCAGATTATTGAAATCAGGGAAGTGATCAAAACACTGGGACAAAACAAAACCGTTCTCTTTTCTTCTCACATATTGCAGGAAGTGGAAGCCATTTGCGACCGTGTGATCATCATCAACAGGGGCGTAATGGTGGCCAACGACAAGCTGAGCAACCTGCGCCTTCAATCGCAAAACAACCAGTTGCTGAAAGTTACCTTCAAGGAACCGCTGGAGGCCGAATGGCTGCAACGCCTGCCTGCCGTGCAAACCGTTAACAGGCTAAACACCTTCGAATGGGAACTCACGTGCGCGGATGTGGGCGAAGCCCGCAGACAAATTATGGAACTGGCTTTGCAGCAAAACCTGAATATTGTTTCTTTGCACTCCGGAGCGCAAAGCCTTGAAGAAGTGTTCAGAAGCCTGACCGGCAAAGCGCAATGATTTGCCTGTTGACCCCTGATCTTCTGCAACGCGGTAAGCACCAAACAATCTGTCAACACTTAAAACTATACAACCATCATGAGTTTAATCGCAGCCATTCACGCCAGACAAATATTAGACAGTCGCGGAAATCCCACAGTAGAAGTAGATGTATTAACAGAAAATGGTGTTCTTGGTCGTGCAGCCGTTCCCAGCGGCGCCTCCACCGGTTCGCATGAAGCCGTGGAATTGCGCGACGGAGACAAGAAAGTGTACCTTGGCAAAGGCGTGTTGAAAGCGGTGGAAAATGTAAACGACATTATTGCCGATCAACTTGTAGGCACTGAAGTGGCGCAGCAGGCAGAAATTGACCACATGCTGATCAATATCGACGGCACCGAAAATAAAAGCAAACTCGGCGCCAATGCTACCCTCGCTGTTTCCATGGCAGTAGCAAAGGCAGCCGCCCTCGAACGCGATCTGCCGCTGTTCCGTTACCTCGGCGGTGTAAATGCCACCATACTGCCCATCCCCATGATGAACATCCTCAATGGTGGCGCCCATGCTGACAATAAAATTGACTTCCAGGAATTCATGGTAATGCCCATAGGCGCTCCTACTTTCAGCGAAGGATTGCGCTGGGGCGTAGAAATCTTCCATGCTTTGAAAAGCGTGTTGAAGAAAAAAGGTTACAGCACCAACGTAGGCGACGAAGGTGGTTTTGCCCCCAACATCCAAAGCAACGAAGAAGCTATTGAAACCGTGCTCACCGCTATTACTGCTGCTGGTTACAAAGAAGGCACCCAGGTGGCCATTGCTATGGATGCGGCCAATAGCGAGTTGTGGGACGCGAAGAAGAAAAAATATGTATTCCATAAAAGCGATGGCAAGGAAATGACCAGCGAAGAACTGGTGAAATACTGGGAAGGCTGGGTAAAGCAATACCCCATCGTATCCATCGAAGACGGTATGGCCGAAGACGACTGGGAAGGTTGGAAAATGCTCACCGAAGCCATTGGCAGCAAGTGCCAACTGGTGGGCGACGACCTGTTTGTTACCAACGTGAAGCGCCTGCAAAAAGGCATTGACGCAGGGGTTGGCAATGCCCTGCTGGTGAAAGTAAACCAGATCGGAACCGTAACCGAAACCATTAATGCCGTGAGCCTCGCCCAGCAAAATGGCTACAACACCATCATGAGCCACCGCAGCGGTGAAACGGAAGATACCACCATTGCCGACCTGGCTGTAGCCCTCAATTGCGGACAGATCAAGACCGGCTCTGCCAGCCGCACCGACCGCATGGCCAAATACAACCAGTTGATTCGTATAGAAGAAATGCTGGGCAGCACCGCCATCTATCCGTCAGGAAAGATTAAATTTGGAAAATAAGGTTGTTACAAGTTGACGGGATACAGGCGCCGTAAGGGTTTTACTGTAGCCTGTATCCTGCCACTTGAAACCTGCACCATGAAACGCTTCCTTCACATACCACGCTGGCTGAAAAACAAGTACCTCCTTACCGGGGTGGTATTCGGGGTATGGCTGCTGTTTTTTGACGACCGCGATATCATTACCACCCATTTCAAGCACCGCCGCGAACTGCGTCAACTGGAAGAGAGCCGGGATTATTACCTCCAACAGATCGAGCTGACCAACAAGGAACTGGAACAGCTGAAAAGCGATCCCGCCCTCCTCGAAAAATATGCGCGTGAACATTACCGCATGAAACGCGACAATGAAGACCTTTTCATTGTGGAATAATGATTGAACATTGTTCAACGCTCCAACTGTCAATCTTTTAGGCTTTCGCCCGCGCTACCTGCCGGATTCTTCTTTTGTGCTTTTTTCATCTTTCGCTTTAGCCCCAGGCTGCTTTCTCCTTATTTCCACTATGAACTTTCATTCTCTTTTCTTACCTTTCACCCAGCTTCTCTCCGCTTCAGATTTTAATTTCCAATACCCTTCACAATAAGAGAAACCAATAAGCGTTTAAGAATTGGACGGACTCCGAAATTGACTCTTTCGGAAATTAAAAGGACATAAATGGTTTGCCTATGACAGTTCTCTTTACACCAGAGGATCTTGTACGTTATTTGTATAATGACACCTCCGCTGAGAAAAAAGCGGCGATAGAAGCTGCACTGAAAGAAGATTGGACGCTTCGGGAAAAACTGGAAGTCTTGCAATCTTCTGCTCAAAATCTCGATAAAATCGTGGAATCGCCCAGAACAGAAGTAATTCTGAAGGTTTTAAACTACGCCCGCGAAACAGCCACGCAACACGTTTAACCTCTCTAATATTGTATTGCTCAGCCATTTAAGCCGATTGCGCGGATATTAACCCCTATCCATTAATTTCGCGTCGTTCTTAAACAACGGAATGACCAGGAAAGAGCGTTATCGCTTCGTAATAGATTATTTTCAGCAACACGCCCCTGATGCTGACACTGAGTTGTTGTACGACAATCCCTACCAACTGCTGGTAGCGGTAATTCTCTCCGCCCAGTGTACCGACAAACGCGTGAACATGACCACGCCGGCTATTTTTGAGAAATACCCGGATGCAGAGGCTTTGTCCAAAGCCACGTTTGAAGAACTGTTCCCCCTCATCAAAAGCATTTCTTACCCCAACAACAAAACCAAACACCTCATCGGTATGGCAAAGATGCTGGTGGAAAAGTTCAATGGCGAAGTGCCGCTCACCGTGGAAGAACTGGTGCAATTACCCGGTGTGGGGCGTAAAACCGCCAATGTAATTACCTCCGTAATAGACCAGCAACCCAATATGGCGGTCGATACCCACGTATTCAGGGTTTCGGCGCGAATCGGGCTTACCGTAGGTGCCAAAACACCCCTGGCCGCTGAAAAACAACTTATTGAACACATCCCCCGCGAATTGGTCCACAAAGCCCACCACTGGCTGATACTTCACGGCAGGTATACCTGTATAGCCCGCAATCCCAAATGTGAACAATGCGGATTAAGGCCGGTTTGCAAATGGTATAAGCAGCATGTGGCAGTGGAGAAGTAGTTATGGATAATACGGATTGTAGCCCGTTGCAAAGGATATCAGCTCCCTGGGATCGCTACCACTGCCCGGTGGCGCAAGTTCATAGCGGCCCCGTGCAAAAGGCATCCAGCACCGTCTTTATGCGGAATAAATTTTAGCATGGCGCCCTTCCTGTAGAGCGGTTTCTACACTATTGGCAACTGTGGTTCCCTCCCGGCCTTGCAAGGGTATTGCTTTACTAATACCACAAGCAAGAAAGCATGAGAACAGTATTAGTGGCAGCGCTGATGTTTATACCCGCTATTTTATACCCGCAGTGGAACGATACTGCTGATACCTCCATTATGCTTCCGGGAGACAGCGCTCCGGTTCAGCTTCAATCCCATAAACGATATGCTGTTGCGCCGGCAAGTACTCTTTATAAAAACAAGAGTAAGTTCGAACGCTTCCTGCTTGGCAAGAATTATAGCGACGTGTGGTCTGTCCCTGTACCCTGGAAAGTATTCCGGTTCCATGAAGAAAAGGGTGGGCTCAGTATCGAAAAAAGAGCAGGCAGCAGCCAGCATCGCGCGCTAACGCTCAAAGACAGAAACGGCCAATTATGGACCCTACGCCCCATTGAAAAAGATCTTGAAACACTTTTGCCGGAAGGGATGCAGGAAAGCTTTGCGGCAAATATTGCACAAAAGCTGGCTGCTGCCAGTCATCCCTATGCGCCTGTGATTGCCTATGACCTGGCGCGTGCTGCCGGCATGTCACAAGTCCAACCTGAATATTTCTTTGTACCAAACGATCCTGCTTTGGGTTGTTACCAGTCATTATTTGCCAACAAAATCGCCTTGCTCGAACCGCAGGCAGCACTATCGGATAGTCCAGCGGTCAAAAGCACCATTACGGTGATTCAGCAATTGCTAACCAACAACCGCCACCGGGTTATGCAACGGGAATTGCTGAAAGCCCGCCTGCTTGATATACTTATTGCTGACTGGAATCGCCATGCAGACAAGTGGAAATGGGAAGCACGCGAAACAGCACAGGGCAGCAACTATTCTCCTATCATCAACAATCACGACCAGGCATTTTTCTATTCCGATGGCTTGTTGCTGTGGTATGCCGGGCAAAGGATATTACCCTTTCTTAAAGGTTTCCGCTATAACATTCCCGACGTAGAACACCTGGGATATAGCACACGCCATATGGACAGGCTGATGCTGAATGAACTTGATAAAAATGATTGGGAGGCAATCTCCCACCATTTCATACGAAAGATTAACGACAGCGTCATCACACATGCTGTAAAACAACTGCCTGCAGCTGTGTTTGCCATCAACGGCGAACAAATGATTGCCAGGTTGAAGAACCGCCGCAAACTCTTACCCGCAGCAGCAATGGATTACTATAAATTTCTCTCTGAAGTGGTAACCGTCCTGGGCAGTAATGAAACCGAATACTTCACCGTAACCAATGAAAACAACAAGATCAGGGTGAAGGTACTGGCACGCATCAGCAAGGATAGCAATTTCGTGAAATACGATCGCCTGTTTGATCCTGCAGTAACCAAAGAAATCCGTTTATACGGTTTCAACGGAAGCGACTATTTCAACATTGAAGCCAACAGTGCCTCGAAAACTTTTTTACGCATCATCGGTGGTACAGGCATCGACACCTTTGCTGTAACCGGCACTATTCGCAACTACGTATACGACCTCACTGGAGAAAAAAATATCCTGACCAAAGGCAAGCGTACCATCATTCGTTTCCGTAACGATCCGCGTGTAAACCATTACGACTATAACGCGTTTGAATATGACATCAACAGATGGCCGCGCCTGAACGTTGGATTCAATATTGACGATGGATTATTGCTGGGCGCCGGTTGGTGGTATCAGCGCCAGGGATTCCGCAAAAGGCCGTATGCATCAGACCACCGGTTTTCCTCGTTGTTTGCATTGGGACAACAGGCCATTCAGTTGCGATACCGCGGTTCCTTCACCGATGTATTGCCCCAAACCGACCTGGTAGTGAACGCGGAATGGCTCAACCCGGTGCTGAGCTATTTTTTTGGTTTTGGTAATAATACAGTAAAACGGTCCGACAAGCGGGCGCGTTATTACCGCGTTCGTTACAAATATGTTAGCGGCGATGTATTGCTGAAAAGAAAACTTAGCAACACAGTAAGTTTCACAGTCGGGCCAACTTTCTTTCATTACTGGAACAAACAGGCCAGTAACAAAGACTATATTCTCGCACATCCTGCCGTTGCGCACCTCGACAGCCTGGACGTTTATGCGAAAAAGACTTATGCCGGCGGCAAAATTGGTTTGCTGATCAACAACCTCAACAGCGAATTGCTACCTGCCAATGGTATGCATTGGTATACTGAATACACCCGGTTACAACCGTTATCGAACAAGGCGTATGCATTGAGTCGGCTGCAAAGTGATATGGCCCTGTACGCCAGTATTGTTGAACCTGCAAAATTTGTTGCTGTAATGCGCGTGGGAGGAGGGCATATTTTCAGCGATGAATTTGAATATTTCCAGGCAATTATGCTTGGGGCCAATAATTTTTTGCGAGGGTTCAGAAAAAACCGGTTTGCCGGCAGTTCATCACTCTATGGAAGTGTCGAGTTTCGCATCAAACTGGCTGAAAGCAAAAATTATATACTGCCCGGACAATGGGGACTTATACTGTTCAACGACCTGGGCAGGGTTTGGTATAAAAATGAGGTAAGTCGCAGGTGGCATCATGCCTATGGAGGCGGGTTGTATTACACGCCTTTTCAATTGTTATTGGTTTCAGCTACAGTAGCTGCTTCCAAAGAAGAAATTTTGTTCAATTGCTCGATAGGAACGGTGCTGAATCTATCGTTCTAATCAAGGCAAAAGCAGTAAGAAAACCCAAATAAGTTGAACCACCCAATAATAAAACCAGTTGGCCTAATCAACTGGTTTAATTCTTGTGGGGTTTAAAACGCTCCCACAATTTTCTTAAGCCACATTTATGTGATGTGATTCAAATATAAACACTCCTTGAAGCAAAAAGCACATTGTGGAATTTTTTCCGTTCAAACGGCTACAAACACACGAAATATTGCCGGACCAATTCAACTATTCCAAAATTTCTTGGAATTCCCTATTCAATTCGCTCCGCCCAGCATCTCTCTCAACTTCATCACCAATTCAGTTTTCGTAATAGGCACACCCATAATCTTATTATACCCTTTTGCATCTATCAAATACTGATCACGGATAATTTTGATCAACTGGCCATTGTTGATTTCAGGGATCAACACCTGCTCGAAATTCCGCAGTATTGCACCAAGATTTTTCGGGAAAGGGCGAATATAACGGAGATGCGCATGGCTAACAGCATAACCTTCCCGCTGCAATTCCGCCACCGCGCTTTTGATGGCGCCATAAGTACTGCCCCAGCCCAGCACGAGAATTTTACCTTGTTCCGGTCCACTGTCCAGTGATTGCTCCGGTATGTAATCGGCAATCCGGTCAACTTTCTCCTGCCGGATCTTTACCATCAGCTGGTGGTTTTCGGGATCGTAACTTACGTTGCCGGTAATGTTTTGTTTCTCCAGCCCGCCAATACGATGCTCCAGTCCGGGAGTACCGGGAATTGCCCAGGGACGCACCAATTTCTCATCGCGCAGGTAAGGCTGAAATTGTTTTTCCTCTGCGCCCAGTTCTTTTTTGAAAGTGACAGTTATAGGCGGCAGGTCGGCGCTTTGGGGGAAACGCCAGGGTTCAGCACCGTTGGCTATGTAACCGTCGCTCAGGAAGATTACAGGCGTCATATGCTGCACGGCAATGCGCACTGCTTCATATACTGCATCAAAACAATCACTGGGTGTGCAAGCCGCAATCACAGGCATGGGGCACTCACCGTTGCGGCCATAATAGGCCTGCAACAAATCGCTTTGTTCTGTCTTGGTGGGTAACCCGGTAGAAGGCCCGCCCCGCTGAATATCACAAATCACCAACGGTATTTCCATCATCACGGCAAGACCCATGGCTTCAGCCTTCAGTGCCATGCCGGGACCGGAGGTAGTAGTCACCCCCAGCGCGCCACCATAGGCAGCGCCTATGGCCGATGTAATAGCTGCAATTTCATCTTCGGCCTGGAAGGTGCGTACACCAAACGATTTGTGCCTGCTTAGTTCATGCAATATATCAGAAGCAGGCGTAATGGGATATGAACCCAGGAACAGCGGCAATCCGCTTTTCTCCGAAGCAGCTATCAATCCATAGGCAAGGGCCTGGTTCCCCATGATGGAGCGGTATACGCCCGGCTCCATCTTTGCCTTTTCCACTTTATAGCGGGTAGTGAAAGTTTCTGTAGTGTCGCCGAAATTATAGCCTGCCTGCAGCGCACGCAGGTTACTCTCGAGTATTTCAGGTTTCTTGCCAAATTTATCCTGCAGGAACCGCACGGTATTTTCCATATTGCGGTTATACATCCAGTACAGGAAGCCCAGCACAAACATATTTTTGGCGCGGTCTTTTTCCTTGGTGCCCATGGTGATGTCTTTCAGCGCCTCCCGCGTCATTTTGGTCACATCAATTTTAATCACCTCGTAATTGCCAAGGCTGCCGTCTTCCAGGGGATTCACACCATCAGGATAGTTGGCCAGTCGGAGGTTTTTGGCATCGAACCCATCGGTGTTGGCAATAATCTTACCGCCCTTTTTCAGTGTTTTCAGGTTGGCCTTCAGGGCAGCCGCATTCATGGCCACCAGCACATCGCATTCATCACCGGGAGTGTATACCTGGTCGCTGGAAAAACGCAACTGGAACCCACTCACGCCGGGCAAAGTACCCTGGGGCGCCCGTATTTCGGCAGGGAAATCAGGAAAGGTAGCCAGGTCTACGCCCAGCAATGCTGTATTATTGGTGAATTGACTGCCTGTCAATTGCATACCATCGCCGCTGTCGCCGGCAAATTTTATTACTACGTCCTGCAGGACCTGTTCTTTGCGAGCCATCGTTGTAAGGATAAATTTTCACAAGTTACACCCAAACCGTGAGAATGTAAACCACCCATCACTTACTCACCTCATGTCCATACCGATCCAGCAGCGCCTTGTATATGGCCTCATGCACTTTGGGCCGGACATTCATGCGCAAAAATTTGTTGGGATCAGGACTGTTTACCCTGTTGGAAAGGAATATATACACCAGGTTGTGTTTCGGGTCTACCCAAAAACATGTGCCTGTAAACCCGGTATGCCCATAGGTTTCCGGAGAAGCCGATTTGGTGGGATAGGGTTCCGGTCGTTGGTAATTATCTTTTTCGGGCTTGTCAAACCCAAGTCCCCGGCGACTCCCCTCGCTATGGTATTGGGTGAAGTATTTTATAGTGGACCGTTTGAAAAAGTTTTCGCCATTCAATACGCCGCCGTTCAACAGCACCTGGGAGAGCACCGCCAGTTCGTACGCATTGCTGAATAGTCCCGCGTGACCTGCTACGCCGCCAAACATGGCTGCACCGGGATCGTGTACATAACCACGAATAAGCTGTTGCCGGAACATAGCTTCATTTTCAGTAGGCGCAATATTTTTTACAGGAAAACGGTCCAACGGATTAAACCCGGTAAACTGAAGATTCAGTTTATCGTAAAATGTTTCTTTTACATACTTGTCCAATGTGGTACCGGTGATGGCTTCCACAATTTTTCCCAGGAAAATATAATCGTTGTCGCTGTACACATACTTACCCGGCGGTCCCAGCTCACTTTCCAGTATGCGGCGATACATGGTGTCTATCCAGTCTTTCCGCATGTACAGGTTTTCCGCCACGCGAACTGAATACAGTGCATTAGGTTGCCGTTCGTAAATGCCCGACAACACGCCGCCACCATTGGCAGCATCGATTGTTTCGCGATAAAAAGGAATCCACGCTTTTAATCCTGCCTGGTGCAGCAACACATCCCATAGTTTCAACGATGCCTTGTCTGTACCACGTACCCAGGGCAGGTAATCACCGATTGTTTTTTGCAAATCCAGTTTGCCTTCATCGTACAACTTCATTACAGCCAGCGTGGTAGCCATGATTTTTGTAACAGAAGCCATGTCGTAAATGGTTTCCGTATACACCGGTTCCAGGCTGTCGTAGGTGAGATACCCATAAGCGCGTTCATAAGCAATTTTGCCGTCTTTCGCTACCAGCACTACGGCGCCCGGCATCGCTTTTTGAGCAATAGCATCGGTAACAATGGAATCAATTTCCTTTATCATGCGCGCCGACTGGAAACCCAGGTCATCAGCGTCCACTCTCGGCAACAATCGTTTGGCAATGATGCCATCACCATATTTAAATGATTCGCACACTGTAACCGGCAGTTTTCCTTTTGCCAGGAAACGACCGTAAATCAGGTCTGCTGCCGTTGCCTGCGTAATATCATCATCTTCATAACACGCAATTACCACTCGCGAATCACACAGGTTGCGGATAGCATATGGATTGCCAAAGATGGAAATGATGGTTTTCTGCTGTTGTTGCAGTCCCTGTATCAACGATTGCGCCGCCTGGCTGATACCAAAATTATTTGCAGGGAAACGTGCATAATTATGAACGCCGATGATTACCACATCGTACCGGTCTTTAAACAGGTCGAGCATCGGCTGCACTTTGCTTTCGCTGAGGCGATAGTCGAAGTAATATACGTGCGCGTCATAATCTTCGCGAATCCTGCGGGCAAAAGTATTGTCGGCAGTGAGGCCAAACCCTATATATGCCACCCGTTTGCCGGCAGCCAGCGGGAAAATGGCAGGGTCGCTGTTGCGCAGCAGGGTGAGCGCATTCTCGGCTACCATGCGGCGCATCTCTACCGACTTGCGATTAAGTTCGTTGGTGAGGTTTTTGGTGTCTACCGGTTGCCAGTTGGCCAGTCCATAGCGATATTTTGCATGAAGAATTCTTTTCACCCGGGCATCGATTTCTTTCCAGGTGATTTTTCCATTGCGAATAGCTTTCTTGATCCTTGCAATACTTCCGGGGATATCGCCCGGCAGACAAAGCATATCGTTGCCGGCCAGTACGGCCTGCACAGAGGCTTCGCCATCAGGATAAAATTTTGACACGCCTTTCATTTCAAGCGCATCGGTAAAGGTCAGTCCCTCGAAGTTCAACTCCTTACGCAATAGTTTCGTTACGCTGTTATAAGAAATGGAAGTCGGTTTGTTGGCCGTATTATCGATTGCAGGTATTGACAAATGCGCCACCATAATACTTCCCACGCCTGCCTGTATCAGCCGTTTGAAAGGATACAATTCCAGCGAATCGAGTTCTTCCCGTGTTTTGTTGATTACGGGCAGGTCGAGGTGACTGTCAACGGCCACATCACCATGTCCCGGGAAATGCTTGGCGCATGCCATTACACCCGCATCCTGCATACCACGCATATATTGGATGCCATATTCTGCAACGCGGTATTTGTCTTCGCCAAAAGAGCGGTCGTTGATCACGGGATTGTTGGGATTATTGTTTACATCCACCACCGGCGCATAATTCACCTGTATGCCCATACGCTTACACTGTTCGCCCACCAAACGGCCATATTCATAAATGATCTGCGGGTCCTGCACGGCGCCCAGCATCATCTGGCGTGGCAGTGGCATCACACTGTCGAGCCGCATGCCCAATCCATTCTCCGCATCAATAGTGATAAGAACAGGTGTACGGGCAATGCTCTGATAATAATTGATCAGGTTAGCTGTTTTGACCGGCGATCCCTGGAAAAGGCAAATACCTCCGATATTGTATTTACGGATTGCTTCTTCTACTTCCTTTTCATAAAAAACAGCTCTTCTGTCGGGGCCGATGGAAGACATACGCACCACCATCAGTTGCCCCAGTTTCTGATCTTTGGTAAGACTCTTGAACACACTGTCTACCCAATAATCTTCCGGCAAGGTTGAGTTACGCTGGCCCATGGCCAAACCGCAACAAACAGACACAACTAAAAACAGGAACAGGACCTTAACACTTTTTACTAGCAACATGTTTTGATTTTTACTGCACACAAAACGAAGCAATCAAAATTACCAGTTTTAATCGGGCATGCCATTAAAAATCTTCTAAACTCTTATGCGGATTTTTGCGTGTGGAGTGCAATGTATATGACGAAAAGTGAGCTGTTTGCGTTGCAGTTTTGTTTTATAGTACGCGAAGTCCGGAGTTCCCCAAAAATGATATGCTATACTTGAAGCAATTGCTGTCTCCCGCCTTACTATTTTCCCGCTTTCTTCCACCACCGCAGTTTTCGCGCTGATTGCCGTATTTTCGCCGATAAATTCGAAATTACCTTGCCGGATATTATTCAATTACTGCCAGATAACATTGCGAATCAGATTGCTGCGGGCGAAGTGATTCAGCGTCCTGCCAGCGCCGTAAAGGAATTGCTGGAAAATGCGGTTGATGCAGGCGCTACGGAGATCACACTGCTGGTACAAGACGCCGGCAAATCGCTGATACAGGTAATTGACAACGGTAAAGGCATGAGCGAAACCGATGCCCGCATGTGTTTCGAGCGCCATGCCACATCCAAAATCCGCAATATCGACGACCTCTTTCATATCCGCACCATGGGCTTTCGCGGCGAAGCGCTGGCATCCATTGCAGCCGTTGCCCAGGTAGAACTGAAAACCAAACGCGCTGAAGATGAAACCGGCACCTTTATAGAAATTGAAAACAGCGTGGTGAAAAGGCAGGAACCGGTGGCCGCGGTGAACGGCACCAGCATTGCCATGAAAAACCTGTTCTTCAATGTGCCTGCCCGCAGAAATTTTTTGAAAAGCAATGCGGCAGAAATGCGGCATATTGTGGATGAATTTATCCGCGTGGCGCTCGCTTTTCCCAATATTTTCTTCAGCCTCTCGTCGAACGGACAGGAAATTTTTCATCTCGAAAAAGGTTCACTCAAACAACGCGTAATACAGGTACTGGGGCACCAGTACAATGCAAAGCTGGTAACAGTCCAGGAAAAAACGGATTATCTCAATATCTATGGCTTTGCCGGAAAACCCGAAACAGCCCGCAAAACGCGCGGCGATCAGTACTTCTTCGTCAATAACCGGTTTATCCGCAGCCCTTACCTGCATCATGCGGTGATGAGCGCATTCCAGGAAATGATTCCGCCAGACAGTTTTCCCCTCTATGTGCTGTTCATCGATATGGACCCCAGCCAGGTAGATATCAATGTGCATCCCACCAAGCAGGAAATCAAGTTTGAAGATGAGAAAATCGTATACGCTTTTGTACAGGCCGCAATAAAACATGCGCTTGCCCAATTCAGCGTTACGCCCACACTGGAATTCGATCTCGATCCCGGTATTCAGCAACTGGAAGCGGTATCCAAACCTTTTACAGAAGCCAAACAGGCAGCCGCCGCCAATTCAGAACTGTTTAAAAACTTTACGCAAAAACACCAGGCGCATTTTATACAACCCAGCAGCAAAACTGAATTAAAGCATTGGAGAGATTTTTTTGAAGGAAGTCCGAAAGGTGTCGACAACAATACTACTACCGGGGCTGAACAACCGAAATTTCAGTCGCTGCTCTCGCAACTAAAAGATGACAGCCTGCAAAGCGATTCTGCGGTTCGCGAAACCACAATCCCCCGCACACAGCAATTCGCCATTGTGGAAGAAGCACCGCTTACCCAATTACTGCTTACCTATGTCGTGGTCAGCACCAACCGGGGATTTATCCTGGTGCACCAGCAACTGGCGCACGAGCGCATCCTGTACGAACGCCTCTCCGCTGCTGCAGCAGGTCAGCCGGTGGCCGTTCAAAAAAGCCTTTTTCCGGTTACAGTCGATTTACCCCCGCAAGACGCCGTTCTGCTCAACGAACTGCTGGCCGACCTCAACCAGCTCGGCTATATGATTGAACCTTTTGGCAACAATACGTTCGTTATCCAGGGCACGCCCGCAGACCTGGCTCCTGGTAATGAAAAGCAAACGCTGGAAAACCTGTTGGACCAGTTCAAACATTTCAGCAGCGACCTGAAATTTTCGCGGCGCGAAAAGCTCGTTCGTTCCCTGGCCTGGCAGCAGGCCATCAAACCGGGTACAGTGCTTACGGAAGAAGAAATGCGCACGCTCATTCGGAACCTGTTCAGTTGCGCACAGCCGAATGTTACGGCGGCAGGTCACCCCACCTATATTGAATTCAAAAAAGATTACCTCGACCAGCTATTTAGAAGACAATAGTCCCTTTGCCTGGGAGTTTCGCTTAAGATTTTCCCAAAGATTATAACGCAGGTAAAACAGCAATGCTTTGTTTTTATCGAAAGTATAAGGCGAAGCAGGATCTACCTGGAAGCTTACATAGTTATTGAACGCCTGGTTGTACCGCAGCCCTACAGTAAACCGGTTGAAATAATAATTTACTTCAAGCAGCAGTCTTAATTCTGAAGGATTCATCCTGTGCGATAAGGAGTCACCGACAAAACGTGCATAGCGTTCTCGCAGCAAGGCTGTTTGCTGGCCACTAACGGTACGTCTGGTTTCTTCATACAACGCCACGCCGCTCAACAGGCTGGAGAACTGCAACCCTGTACCCAGGTAAAAACCATTGAACGGACTGTAATGGATGCCTACAGGCAGGTTAAAGTAATACAGCTTTTTGGCGTATATCGAATTATAAATGTAGGAATTACCCGATTGCGGAGTTTTCTGCTGGTACAACAGGATAGGCCGTATGAATTGCGGCGCCATCACCTGTACTTCCGTTTGCAGGTAGGTTTTATCGTTGAAATGATATTGCAGATGCGGCGCAGGAATATAATCGGAAATGGTATTGGCGCCCGCACTGAAATTATACCCTAATGCTTTTTGATCGCCCAATGGGAATGCCAGCGGCAACGACAATCCAATGGAAAACGAACCGGCCGTACGGCTCCTGTGTGCGCGGGAAGCTTTGCTATTGCGGGTACGCGCTACTTTCAGATCGGGTGCTGAGAAATCTGTTTGAATACGATCTGCCGGTGAGGGGGCATCACCTGTTATATTTATGCCCGCTTTTACCGGTGAATAGGTCAACGCGTCCCGGTCTGTTATTGCAATGCCTGTTTTGTTGCTATTTACTTTGAATTGGTCGTGTACAGTTGATCCATCAGCGTGTATAGTATTTTGCGTGTGTTCAATGTTGTTTACAGGAATGTTGCTGCCACCGGTATTTCTGATGCCTGGCTTATCTGGCGCCGAAGCTTTATTGTTTGCGGCAAGTTTATTATCAGCCGACCTGTTTAGATACCTGCTGCCGCTTTTGGTTCCGGCCAATGGCATTGCAGGCGAAGCATTGCTGTGTTGCGGGCCAGTGCTGAAACGACCGGTATTATCAGTGCCGGCACCTACATTCGCCGGTCCAGCAACCTTCCGGCCATCTCGCGCCAGTTGACCGCGCTCCATTTCGGGGTTCGTTTGTGCTACACCGTTCATACCTGCAGGTTGTTGCAGTTGGGCACCCGTTGTTTGCATAGACGCTTGTTGATCATTCGCCGGAACCGGAGCAGGCGTTTGTGCAACGGTTGTTTCTTGCGCGTTGTCATTAAACTGAAGCCTGGTTCCCGTTAACCAGCCGCCGATCAGCAGTATGCCAGCCAATATGCCCAGGCGCCACCAGCGCCTGTTGCGGCCAAAATAGCCGCCGCGTGGCATCTCCTCATCAAGCAGGGCCTTCATTTCCTGCCAGTGTTGCTGCATGTCTGGTGGGGGAGGTACCTGCTGCAGTTTTTCTGCCAAGTGTTTTTCGTATAGATGTTTTTCGCTCATTACGTTACACTTGCATGGTTTGTAATAGTTGTTGCAGTTGTCGCCGGGCTTCACTGAGGTGCCATTTGCTCGTGCCCTCACTAATGCCCAACAGGTTAGCTATTTCTCTATGGTTATATCCTTCAATAACATACAGGTTGAATACTCCCTGGGTGGCAGGCGTCAATTGTTGAACCAGTTTCAATAGTTCACGCGCCGACATGCGTTGAACAGCGTCAGCATCAATGGCCGGCTCTTCCGCTTTTTCCAGTTCCATATGATGGTTGAATTTTCCACGCTGCCGGATAAAATCTATCGCCGAGTTGACGATAATGGTGCGAATCCAGGTGTACAGAGATGCTTTGGCAGCATCATAGGTATGTATATTCTTATATACTTTCAAAAAGCCGTTGTGCAGTACTTCAATGGCATCTTCCTGGTTACGGGTATAGCGCAGGCAAATAGCGGCCATGGGCCCGTAAAACTGTTTATACAACAGTTCCTGAGCCCTGCGGTCGTTTCGGATACAACCGTTTATCAGTTCAATATCCGCAGGACTATTTGCCAATTGCCTTGGTTTACCGGTTCCTGAACCCGTGCAGGCATCTGGTCAACGGGTATATGATCGTATTATTGCTTCAATGCCTGTCGCCAATAGCTCCTGTCTATCACACTTACGCCTTTCCAAAGGAGGGAGTTGGGTAGTAAGAAAGAAAAAATTAGGTTTTCTTTAATACCGGTTGCGGATATTCACCAGGAAAGCCTCCACCGCACGGCGCACTGCCGTGGCGCTGCCGTTATGATTGTTTACCAATACGGAAAATATAAGCGTCCTGTTCTTCCTGGTAACCAGGTATCCGCTCAATGCCACCACACCAGACAAGGTGCCCGTTTTGGCATAGATATATCCGCTGTCCTGGCGGTAATAACCGGTGAGGGTACCCCGGCCGCCGGTAGGGAATATTGCTTTTATGCGGTCCATCCCAAATTCATTGCGCATCTTCTGGAGAATAGTCACAAAATCCTGCGGGGTGAACAAATTATAGCGGCTGAGACCACTGCCATCAGCCCAGCGGGGCATTTGTGGCAGGTCTTTAAAGTCGGTTTGCAGCAAGGAGTCAATCACTTTGTCGTCGTTCATCACCTGCAATAAACTGTTGCTCACCATCAGCAAGGTTTGTTCTGCAAAAAAATTATCGCTGCGATGCATCAGTATCTTCAACATCGAATCGGTAGGCTGCGAGTATACCGTACCGGGAAATGAATAGCCGGAAAACATTTTGTCTGCGGGCCTGGTGGCAATATGTACTGCTTTTCCTATCGTATCGGCCAGCAGTTCAATGGCCGCTGCCAGGCTGTTGGTGATAAACGGCACCTGCTGTTCTTTTCGCTTTTCAGGTCCCTGTGTAATGACAAATGTATTTTCATCGCGGTGGCGGCGAACATAAAATCCCCTGCGGGCAGTATCGGTATTAAAACGCACCTTCCAGTCAATTTCCGGAATGGAATAGATGAAAGGCGTTGGTTCAAATTCGCTTCCTGTGCCTTGCTGTTCGCTGTTTTCCTGTATCCATCGTAAGGTGTTGCCATATACCGGCAGTGGACTGCGTTCGGGCATATAACTGGCATTGTAATCGCCCCAGCTCCAGCCGGCGCCCAGCGCATCGCTTTGCCAGTGTTGGTCTGTTATATAAATTTTCTTCCGCGCGGCTTTCAAAAAATCAATTACAGGCTGCCGTAAAAAATCGGGATGCAGCAACGTAGGATCGCCGGCGGGTATTACCAGCAAGGCCGTATCGTTTTCAATATAATGAATGCCGGTCAGGCTATCGCCCAGGTATTTCATACCGGCATAACAGGTAACGATTTTGGTATTGCTGGCAGGAACAAAATATTTATCTGCCTGGTAGTTGAACAGGTATTTGTTTTCAAGCGGATCATACACGCTGATACCCACATGCGCATGATCGAGCGGCGCAGTTTGCAGCAACGACTTCCTTGCCTGCTTCCCCAGATACTGTTGCGGTGAACATGCCGCCAGGAAACCAACCAACAGTAAACAATAGCCGAAACCTGTCTTCATAAAATCAATTTAGATCTTCTCTTACTGCCACACTAACCATTCGCTCATTTTCAAATATTCGCATTTGCACATTTCCAGTTATCCGCTCCGCACATTACCCTCTCTCCTGCGCCCGCAACCACCTTTCCGGTATTTCATTGCTGCTGGCTACCAGGTAGTCACGATACGAACAGGCAATAAACTGTTTATCGGGCAACTGCATCCACCACCTGCCCGTTTTTTTGCTTTGCAGGAAAATGGTTTCAACCTCCGCAAATGCCATATGGTATTCATTGAACGCATCACGCTGTTCCAGGGAAGCTTCGCGCAGTCCGCGACTCCGCCCGTCCACCAGGTACCACAGCATCTGGCTGATCTGCCGCGCCGTTAAATTTTCATGGTCGTTGTGCGGCATGTAACCATAAATACCGATGGTATTTACATGAGGGCTCAACCCTGCGTACCGCATCAGCAAACAGGCTTCTTCCCCGGTAAATCCGTTGGGACTTACCCTGTTGGCCGGCGCATAGGCATGTGCAATGGCGCTGATGTCGAAGCTGAACAGTTTAGAGCTTCGGATCACCGGCTCCATTTCTTCGATGTTTTCCCGCACATGGCCTACACGGAAACAATCAAAGCGCAACTTGTCCATGGTTTCCAGCATATGCGGATGCACATAATAACTCTGAAAGCCGATATGATTGTAATGCCGGATGAAATTGGGTTCGCCCGTAAGCATTTCCATCAGGAAATTTTCAGAACGGTTGGGCGTGTCCATGCCCAGGTCAATCAACGCATCCACTACAGTGGCTTCAATGATGGTGCCCGTTGAAGCATAGGCCTGGTATTGGGCAAGGGTGAGATCGTGCGAGCCGCCCAGGATGACGACCGTTTTGCCTATGGCCGTCAGTTCGGCCACCACGGTTTTCAATGCGGCATAGGTATCTGTAAGGGTGGCGCCAGAAATGATATTGCCCATATCCGCCATTCGTATATCGCTATGCCATTGATACAGGGCATAAAACTGCTGGCGGATGGCGTCCGGAGCATGTTTTTCCGGCAGCAACTGCCAGCTGCCCCTGATTTCCGGGCAGCCTACCAGTACCAGGTCAACATTGGCCAGGTCGGGTAAAGCTGTTTCATACACGGCAATCTTTTTTCCAATCTGGCCATCTTTATATCCTGTGTCTTCAGAAATAATAGCACGGCTCACCGGCTCCAGGAAATCGCCTATGTTCAGTATGTCGGACATAAGCTGCAATATAAAGTTATAGTCCGAAAGTGCAGGGACCGGAGCAAGGGAAACCTACGGTTTCTCCGGGCCGGCCTGCCCGCCTCCCGACTTTCGGTCTTAACTCGTTATCTTTGCCGCCATGGACCAATTGCTACAGCAGATAGCCTCTTACAGGCAGGAAATAGAGAGCCTTACTCCGAACGGTGCTGATTCACTGGAAGCCTATCGTATCAAATTTCTCGGCAGCAAAGGGATCGTGAAGAACCTGTTTGCGGAAATGAAAAATGTTCCCGCCGATAAAAAGAAAGCATTCGGCCAGGTACTGAATGAATTCAAGCAACTGGCAGAAAGCAAATACGAAACCTGGAAACAGCAACTGGACAGCGGAGGTGGCAAAGCAGCGTCTTCGATAGATGTAACGCTTCCCGGCGATCCATTGCCCCTGGGCACCCGCCACCCGGTGAATCTTTTCCTGGACCACATGATCAGCATTTTCCAGCGGCTCGGTTTTTCTGTGGCAGAAGGTCCTGAAATTGAAGACGACTGGCACAATTTCACTGCGCTGAACCTGCCCGAACATCATCCTGCGCGCGATATGCAGGATACGTTTTACATTCAGCAAAATCCCGACTGGCTTCTACGCACGCATACCAGCAATATCCAGATACGCGTAATGGAAACCGGGCAGTTGCCTATTCGCATCGTATGTCCCGGACGTGTATACCGTAATGAAACCGTTAGCGCCCGCAGCCACTGCTTTTTCCACCAGCTCGAAGGCGTTTATATAGATGAACATGTTTCCTTTGCCGACCTCAAGCAAACCCTGTATTTCTTCGTGCAGGAAATGTATGGCAAGGAGGTAAAAGTGCGTTTCCGCCCTTCCTACTTCCCCTTTACCGAACCGAGTGCCGAAATGGATATCAGTTGCCAGCTCTGCGGGGGTGAAGGTTGCGCCGTTTGCAAGCGGACCGGCTGGCTCGAAATCCTGGGATGTGGCATGGTGCACCCGAAAGTATTGGAGAACTGCAAGATCGATCCGAACAAATACACCGGCTTTGCCTTTGGCATGGGCATCGAACGACCCGCTATGCTGAAATATGGCATTGACGATATCAGGCTGTTCAGTGAAAACGATGTTCGCTTTCTGCGACAGTTTACAAGAGCAGTGTGACCCAGTAGTAGTTGCGGAGATCCCTGACCTTTTCCGCTAATTGTTACAATCAAAATAATAATGGTTCAGACTATCTGCATCTGCGGCAGCGGCACCATGGGCAGTGGCATTGCACAAACCGCCGCACAGCACGGACTTAACACAATCTTGTTTGATGTTCAACCGGCCGCGCTGGAAAAAGCCCGGGCCGGTATAGAAAAAAACCTGCAGCACCTGGCAGATAAACAAAAACTGACCGATGCAGATCGTCAGCAAATACTCGGCCGTATCAGGTATGCAAGCAGTATCAGCGAATGTCGCGCCGACGTGATCATCGAAGCCATTATTGAAAAATTATCCGCCAAAACCAATTTGCTGAACCAACTGGCTGAAGTAAACGGCGAGCATACCATACTTGCCACTAACACCTCCTCTCTATCGGTGACGGACATTGCACAAGCAGTGCTTCGCCCGGAACGTGTTATTGGCATGCATTTTTTTAATCCCGCCACCATCATGAAACTGGTGGAAGTAGTTCAAACTACTTACACCAACGAACAAACGACCACTCAGATTGTAGCACTGGCCCGCCGGATGGGCAAAACCCCGGTGCTTTGTAAAGATGCGCCCGGCTTCATCGTAAACCATGTGGCCCGCCCGTATTACCTGGAAAGCCTGAAACTGGTGGAGATGGGTATAGCCGATTATGAAACCGTAGACCGATTGCTCGAAGCTACAGGATTTAAAATGGGCCCCTTCCGTTTGATGGACCTTATAGGAAATGATATTAACTATGCCGTTAGTTGCCAGGTGTATGAAGCACTGGGCAAACCCGAACGGTTACAACCTTCTCCCCTTCAAAAAGAAAAAGTAGATGCCGGGGCACTTGGCCGGAAAACAGGAAATGGTTACTACGTTTATCCTGCAAAGCAATGAAAAAAAAGTAGTGTATACCTTGGAATTGAGGCTTTCTTGTGGCAGCGCAACCAATCATAAAAACCCATTTTCTGCTCAATTAACTATCGTGTAATTTTGACCTTAATGAATACGGATAGCACTCCATTGCGTGGAGGAAAAATATTTGTCACCGGTGGCACGGGGTTTCTCGGAGCTTATATTATCCAGGAATTGATTCAGAAGCGCTATACCGTGCGCGCCATCCGACGGCATCAACGAAAGCCTTTTTTTATTCCTGCTGCCGTTTGCGAACAGGTAGAATGGATAGAAGGAGACATTTTTGATGTAGTGTGCCTCCAGGAAGCAATGGATGGATGCAATGCCGTGATTCACTCGGCCGGTAAAGTTTCGTTTGACCCCCGCGACCGGTCCGATCTTTTCCGTGTAAATATTGAAGGCACTGCCAATGTGGTGAACATGGCGCTGGAACAACATGTACAGCGCTTCGTACACATCAGTTCGGTGGCCGCTATAGGCAGGACAGCAAGCGGAGAAACCGTAACCGAAGAAAAAAAGTGGCAAACCGGTAAATGGAATACGCCCTATGCCGTAAGCAAGTATTTTGCAGAAATGGAAGTGTGGCGCGGCACGGCCGAAGGGTTAAATGCCGTTGTAGTAAATCCCAGCACCATTCTGGGCTATGGCGACTGGAACAATGGAAGTTGTGCCATCTTCAAAAGCGTGTACAATGAATTCCCCTGGTACACTACCGGCATCAATGGATTTGTAGGCGTTGAAGACGTAGCCCGCGCCACCGTACTGCTGATGGAAAGCAACATTGCGGGCGAACGATTTATTGTAAACAACGACAACTGGACTTTTCAGCAATTGCTCAATACCATTGCAGATGGGTTTGGCAAAAAACGTCCGCGCCGCGAAGCAACGCCTTTCCTCGGCGCGCTGGCCTGGCGCACGGAGCAACTGAAATCTTTTTTTACCGGCAAAAAACCGTTGCTGACCAGGCACAGCGCCCGCGTGGCACACAGCAAAACCTATTTCGATAACCGTAAGTTGCTGGCCGCACTCCCCGGATTTTCCTATACGCCACTGAAGCAATGCATTGAGCAGGCATGTCAGCAGTATATTGATTGGCTTTCGCAGCAGGTAAAACAATAATTATATTTAGCATCCCCAATGTTTCCTTATAAAAGTATGGTGCTTGTATTATACTTTCATCCAGGCTAAAACGTTATTAGAATTGACAATCAAACTATGAAAACGATACCATTCGTCCTGGCGCTTTTGTTTTGCAGTGTTGTTGCAGCGGGCCAGGATAAGCAGTTTTCCGTACTCGGCAAAGTGATCGATGGCACTACCGGTCAACCACTGATCGGCGCCTCGGTGTATTGTGATAACACCACGCACGGCACCATTACCAACAACGAGGGGCTCTTTTTCCTGCGTCTGAGCAATGGCGGTTACGACCTGGTGATTACCTATACCGGATATAGCAAAGCCACCCATCGCCTGAGCAATAACGCACCGCTTGCAGATACACTGGTCATTGAACTGAACAAGGAAGAAAAATCCCTTACAGAAGTAGCTGTGGTGGCCAGCAATGAAGTACCGGACGGATTGGAGAAGTACGGGCAGTTTTTTATGGACCGGTTCATAGGCACTACGCCCAATGCAGCTTTGTGCCGTATTGAAAACCCCGAAGTCCTTCATTTTTTCTACAGCAAAAAAAGGAACAGGCTGAAAGTTACCGCGCATGAAGATTTGATCATTTCCAATTATGCGCTAGGCTACACCGTACGATACCAGCTTGATTCTTTCAGTTACGACTACAATGCGGCCATCAGCCAGTATACCGGATCGCCCTTTTTTATTGAAATGGACAGTACGGAAGAAATGAAAGCACTATGGAAAAAGAACCGTGCCCTTACCTATACCGGCTCGCGACTGCATTTTATGCGGGCACTGTACGATAACATGGTTATGGAGGAAGGATTTATTGTAGAAAAACTGGAAACGGATTCGCAGGATATCATCAGCACCATCATAACAGATATTGCCAATGAAGAAGACTATGTGGCAGACAGCGCCGATGTAACCATTAACTGGAGCGGTCGCTACCGGATCAGTTACCGGCATGCCCCTCCGCATCCCTCTTTCCTTACGGAACTAAACCTGCCACCAGATATGAAATTCCAGGTTACCGTGATTGATTGTCCCAACGGCTTTGTGATTGAAGAGAACGGATATTTTTATGAACAACACGATGTGGTCAATACGGGATACTGGGCATGGAAAAAACTGGCAGAGCTGCTGCCTTATGATTACGAGTACGAATAAGTGCTATCCCTTATATGGCGCCTTTTCCCGGAAAATGTTTAACCCTCCACTCACGTTACACATTAATTTTTTTAATACCTTCAATGCATAACAATTCGCACCGTTAATATATCACTGGCAAGGCTATCTGATATTGCTTTGATCAGGTTATGCGGTGAGAATTGGAAAGGTTTTCTATCCACGGGGAAAAACTATATTGTGCTTACCAACCCACTGCAACCAGGCTTTATCAATTGGAGCCGTGGTCGCCATCACAATTATGGGATGGTGTCCGGGGCTTTTACACCGGCGTCTGTGCTGGCCGGTGCGGTTCGTGCATCCCTCAATAACTTACCTGCAACCTCCACTTACAAATTTTACAAGGCTGAGAAGATGACTGCTGTACATCAGCCTTCCCGGTTAGCGCCTGATAACAGGTTTGCGCTTTGCCGTGTTTATTCCGTATCTCCCATGATTCCCGTTTTTGTACCTGAACCAGAAACCCAACCCCTGATTTTTTATGATCAACACAGTTATTATCGACGACGACCGGAATAACAGAGAAAAATTGCATCAGTTGCTCATCAGACATTGCCCTGAAATCGAGGTGACAGGTATGGCGGAAAATATGGAGCAGGCCAGAAAGGTGATTCTGGAAACGGCTCCCGAACTTGTTTTTCTTGACACGGAACTTCCGTCGGGCAATGCTTTTGAATTTATCAGGAGCCTGTTGCCGCTTAAGTTTGAAGTAATATTTATTACCGACCGCAGCACCTATGCCATCGAGGCCATCAAGTACTCGGCCATAGATTACCTGCTGCAGCCGGTGAAAGTGCATGAATTGAAATCGGCTGTCAACAAAGCGGCAGAACTGATCCGGTTAAAAAACATCAGCAGGCAGTTGGAACATATCTATCATGACCTGAAAGCAGACCGGTTTATCCTGCAAAAAATCGCATTGCCCACGATTGATGGATTATTGTTTGTTGACATGCGCGATCTGATGTGGCTCGAAGCAAACGGCAACTACACCCATGTGCACCTGCATCCGAATGAAAAAATACTGGTATCGCGCAACCTTAAAGATTTTGAAGAGGTGTTGCCGGAACACAGCTTTTCACGTATTCATTAATCCTATATCATCAATCACAATTACATACGGAAATATAACCGGGGGCGCGGAGGCACTATTGAAATGGCAGACGGTACTACCATTGAAGTGTCGATGCGGAAGAAAGATGAATTCCTGGCAAAGTTTAAATAGCAATATGCGTTCCCTAATCCGCTTTCAGGGCTTTCAGCTTCTCCCATATTTCCGGTATACGTTTGATCCACACAAATTCCCTGCGTTTGGTGGAAGCATCTTCGGCCGGGTAACCGAAATATGTTTTACCTCCCTCCAACGAAGAGGGCACTCCGCTCTGCGCCAGCACCACGGCATTGTCGCCAATGGTGAGCGTTTTCGATACGCCTACCTGGCCCCACAAGGTTACACCGGAACCAATGGTGGTGGCGCCTGCTATACCCACCTGCGCAGCAAACAAACAATTTGCGCCCACTACCGTATCATGACCGATATGGACCATGTTGTCTATTTTGGTGCCCCTGCCAATTAACGTATCATGGCTCACACCCCGGTCGATGGTACAGCCGGCACCAATCTCCACATCGTCTTCTATCACCACACGCCCGCAGCTCTCCATTTTTTTATACCACACCTCGCGGTTTTTCTTTGTGTTGTAATAAAACGCATCGGACCCAATGACGGCGCCCGGCTGAATGATCACATTGTTGCCAATAACGCAATGGTCCATAATGGTAACATTGGGCGCAATGCGGCAATTCTTTCCAATCACAACATCATGACCGATAAATACATTAGGCGCAATGTAGCTCCCTTCTCCAATCACCGCCGTTTCGCTGATCATGTTGTTCCATGGCCTGAACGGACGAAAATGGCGCACTATGGTTTGATAGGCCTCAAACGGTTCATCCACTATCAGCAAGGCCTTCCCTTCCGGGAACCCGGTAACGTTATTAATAATGATAAAATCGGCCGCAGACCTGATGCATTTTTCATAGTACTTGGGATGATCTACAAATACCAGGTCGCCGGGCTCTACTTTGTGTATTTCGTTGATACCTGTTGCCAATCCATTTTCATTGCCTATTACACGTGCGCCAATGAGTGCAGCTATTTCTTTTACCAGTACAGGAGCAGGAAACTTCATAATGTTGAATTTGTGCAAAAGTAGGTTACGCCGCACTCTTTGCACAAAATTGAACGGGCTAATATCTTTTTCCTGCTTCCAACCTGCAAATGGGTATCATACTATCCCGGGAAGATGATGCGCCGCACTGCAAGATGGCAACCGGCACATGGTAAGCCTGGTGATATTACTGTAGGGGGCCGGTAGTGATGCTTTGTTCGCAGTAACCCGGTCAACATTCTTTGCACCAGTTACATACGTACACCTCACCCGACATTACAAGCTGATTGTTTACATGCATCAGGCATAACATGGTCCGCAGGAATGGTTCGCGAACTTTTACAGGAAATGCAGTGCATTAAATGGATTACTTAAACGAAAATAAATGAACGATGATTGTTAATCGGAATACAGCAGTTGCCTGAAACGCAGTAGCAGCGATACCTCCGGGCAGTTCAAAAAACAGGAATCGTTATGATTGCATTGCATGTAACAACAGTTTTGCATAACAGTTGCCAGCTTTACCAATTGCCTTTACGTCCTTTTCCCCAGCTCCGAAAAAAAATGTGAATAAAATTTCCATAAAAATTTTTTTAGAAAGAAAAAATTATTTTTAATATTGTGGAGGGAAAAAATATTTCCCGGTACTTACTAACCCATCCACATAATAAATCTCCCGGTTCACCGGGAGATTTTTCTTTTAGTATGCTACGGTATTTCATCATCTACAAACCATTCCAGGTACTATCGCAGTTCAGTGCTTCAGAGGGAAAACTAACGTTGAAGGATTTCTTTGAAGTGCCACGCGATGTTTATCCCGTAGGCCGGCTCGATTATGATAGCGAAGGATTATTGCTGCTTACCAATGACCAGGCATTGAATCACCGCTTGCTGCACCCACAGTTCCGCCATGAACGGGAATACTATGTGCAGGTAGATGGCAACATCGATACTGCCGCGATCAATAAACTGGAAAATGGCGTTACCATAACCGTAAACGGAAAACCATTTCGTACCGCCCGCTGCAAAGCCGGTATATTTGAAAAAGAACCTGCTTTGCCGGAACGACATCCGCCCATACGTTATCGTAAAAACATTCCTGCTCCGTGGATATGGATGATTTTACACGAAGGCAAAAACAGGCAGGTTCGCAAAATGACAGCTGCTGTGGGCTTTCCCACCTTAAGGCTGGTCAGGTATCGCATAGGCCGCATTACGGTGGATCATTTATTGCCGGGCGAAATGAGGGAAATGAAAAAAGACGAAGTGTATTCGTTGTTGTTTAAATAGCACAGGGAAGGCTTGCGGTCTTTCGGGTCTCCCGACTAACACATATTTATTACCTTGCTTAAAAATCAACTTCACTATGCTGAAATCAATGACCGGATTTGGAAGAGCGGAACAAACAGTAGGAGATAAAACTTTCCTTGTTGATATTAAATCGCTCAACGGAAAGCAATTTGAATTGTCGCTCAAGATCCCGGCTTTTCTTAAACCCTTTGAATTTGAAATCCGCACGCTCCTGTCGAAAAAACTGGGCAGAGGTACGGTTGACTGCAATATCAGCCTGAAAGAAAGCGGCGCTACCAAACCGGTAACCATCAATACCGATCTGGCCAAAGCATATTATCAACCCATTGCAGAATTGTCCAAAGCGCTGAACCTCGATCCTTCCAACATCCTCAGCACGCTGTTAAAACTGCCCGAGGTGATTACCCCTACAGGCGAAACATTAACGGAAGAGGAATGGGAAGCTTTGCAGAAAGTAATCCTGGCCGCCGTGGATGATCTCAACATGCACCGCCTCGAAGAAGGGAAAACGCTGGAAAGAGACCTGGCGTTGCGGATCGACAATATTTCAAAACAACAGGAAGTAATCGCCAGCCTTGAACCTTTACGCAAACAAAAAATAAAGGAAGGGCTCGTAAAAGTACTGGAAGAACATGTGGGTAAGGAAAATTACGATCCCAACAGAATGGAACAGGAACTGATCTACTATATTGAAAAAATAGACCTGAGCGAAGAACAGGTGCGATTGAAAAATCACTGCGAATACTTTAAAGCACTACTGGCAGAGCCCGAAATGGAAAAGGGAAAAAAACTCTCTTTCATCCTGCAGGAAATTGGCAGAGAAATCAACACTACCGGCGCCAAAGCCTATGACGCCGCCATCCAGAAATGTGTGGTGCTGATGAAAGATGAACTGGAAAAAGCAAAAGAACAGGTGCTGAACGTGTTGTAGTTTATGTTACAGGTCACAGACTACAGGCTTTTATAAGCCGGCTGCATCCTGTATCTTGTAACCCGACACTTTAATTCGCCATTATCTTTGTAAAAATGATTCCCTTGATAAATCGCAAAGGCCTTCGTCTTCCGCTTCCAAGCATAATTGTTTCATTCATATTGTTTGTTTCCTCCTGCACCACCGTGGGAGTTTTTGAAAAAAACATAGCCATACCCGGGCACGCCTGGAGCAGCAGCTTTAAACCGGAGATACAATTTGAAATCAGCGACACGGCAGCGCGGTATAACATTTATATCGTATTACGACACACCGATGCGTACCGCTACAAGAATATCTGGGTAAACGTACATACCATCTACCCCACCGGCGACAGCACCAGCCAGGCGCTCGACCTCACGCTGGCCACTGATGATAAAGGCTGGCTGGGCAGCGGTATGGATGATATTTTTGAACACCGCATCCCCATCACTCCGCCGCAAAATCCGCAGCCATTACAACCCGGCACTTATCGCTTTGTGCTGGAAAACATCATGCGGGAAGACCCGCTCAAACATGTGATGAACGTGGGCATTCGGTTGGAAAAAGCATAGCGTTATGAAACTTTCTACCCGCAAGAGAATGGTGCTTGCCAGCGTGGTTTATTGGTTTCTGCTGGTGTATATAGTGGCAGCACTGGTATTGTGGTTCATAACGCTGCAAAATCAGAACGAATACATGACGCAACTTCGCCTGGACGATATTATGCCAGACGATCCCGAATATGTTTCCAAATACGAATCCATCCTTTCCGAAAAAAAACGCAACACAGTACAATATATAAGTGAAGGAATTACCTTCCTGGCCCTGATCCTGGTAGGGGCATTGTTTGTTTACCAGGCAGTACGACGGCAGATACGGTACCAGAACCAGCAGGAAAATTTCATGATGGCCGTTACCCACGAATTAAAAACGCCGCTGGCGATTAGCAAACTGAACCTTGAAACGCTGCAAAAGCATCACCTCGATGAACAAAAAAAACAAAAGATGCTGCAGATGACGCTCCAGGAAATCAATCGCCTGGATGCATTGGCCAACAACATTCTCGTTTCTTCACAACTGGATACCGGCCGGTATCATTCTCCCAAAGAAGAACTTAATTTTTCCGACCTGGTCAATAATGCTGTAGACAGTTTCAGAAACCGCTTCCCCAACCGCGTATGGAACAGCCAGGTAACACCTGAAATTGATATCGTTGGCGATGCCCTGCTGCTGCAGATATTGGTAAACAATCTGCTGGAGAATGCTGTAAAGTATACGCCCAAAGAAGGGAAAATTGAATGCCGCCTTGAAAAAAAGAACCACCAGGTGGTATTGCAGATAGCAGACCAGGGACCCGGCATACCCGACCATGAAAAGCAAAAGGTGTTTGAAAAGTTTTACCGCATTGGCAATGAAGCAACCCGCACCACCAAAGGCACCGGCCTTGGGTTATATCTCTGCAAAAAAATTGCGGCATCGCATCATGGCAACATTCGGGTGACGGATAATTCTCCTTCGGGCTGTAACTTTATAGTTACATTCCATACATAAATCCCGTTCATGAGCAACAAACCTTCCATATTACTGGCCGAAGATGAAGAAAACCTGCACGAAGCCCTGAAGCTGAACCTGGAATTAGAAGGTTATGAGGTAACCTCCGCTTTCACCGGCAGCGCCACCCTGCAAAAAGTGCAGCAGGAGTATTTCGACCTGCTCATACTGGATGTGATGCTGCCCGACATCGATGGCGTAAGCATTACCGAAACTATTCGCGTACAAAACAACGATGTACCCATTCTTATACTGAGCGCCCGGAATACCGGCGCCGACCGGGTACTGGGTTTGAAAAAGGGCGCCGACGATTATCTTACCAAGCCATTTAACCTGGAGGAATTGCTGTTGCGCGTGCAGAAACTCATCCGCAAAAACAAAAAGCTGAACGAGAAAGACAGCGTAGGCGATGTGTACCAGTTTGGCAACAACACCATTGATTTCGGCGCGCAGGAAGCAGTGAATAAAAACGGCGAACGCATTCAGCTAAGCAAGAAAGAAGCCATGCTGCTCAAACTGCTGATAGAAAACAAGAACGATGTAGTACCGCGCGAAAAGATCCTGCAAACGGTATGGGGTTACAACGTGTATCCCACCACACGCACCATCGATAACTTTATACTCAATTTCCGGAAATACTTTGAGCAGGACAGCCGCAATCCCCGCTATTTCCATTCTGTGCGGGGCGTAGGGTATAAATACACGGAATAACGGGTACCAGGCTGCTGCCGCCGGTTCACAACAGCATAGCGGCGTTTACAGTTTTTAGTGCTGCTTCAGCAGGAACTCCCCATAATGGGACATAGGGATCAACACCCGGCAACGCAGCAGTTTTGTGAACGTAACCTTGTGTACAGCGCTCTCTAAAGCGTTAACAGTAATAGTTGATTCCATTATAAATTCGGTTATTCATTATCGATACATTGCTTTTCTGTTGCGGGTCTGCGCCTTTCCGATGGGTTAGCGCCCTTCTATTGCTGTTGCAAAATATCTGCAGCTACCCGCTTCGCTTTATGGTACAGGTTAGTCATATCATGGGCAGTTTGGTCCGGGGTATACAATGCCCATTCCAGTTCCTGCATCAGTTGGGAAAAATCTTCTGTAACGGAAGCTGAAACGTTTTTTTCCTGCAAGACCTGTAATACGGTTTGCTTGTTAAGGGAAGAAGGCAATACGTTGTATTTTGATGCAATCAGTTGCCACAAGGCCTGCTCCAGTTCATGGTAAAATACCTCCGGCAGTTGTCGCTGCAATGCCAGTTCCGCTTTCAACAACAATCCTTCAGGTGTAGGCGCCTGTACCGGTTGAACAGTTTGCTGCACTGCCGCCGGCTGCCGGGCTGCCCGCTTTGAACGTATCAGGTGATATGCCTGCCAGCTGATCCACATAATAATAATGCCGGCCACCAGCGCAAACCAATACAGGTGGCGCGACGAAGGCACGTTGCCTTGCTGTGCTACAGCAATGTTGGAGAGGTCTGGCCGCTCACCCGGTACAATCTGCAGCGTTACCGGTTCGCTGGTAGCTACCTTGTAGATTTTTTGTACGGGATCGAAGTACGGTAACCGTGCAGCAGGGATAACATAATTGCCGGTGTCAGGCGCCGCAAAGGAGTATTCAAAAGTTTTACTGCCCGTTGCGGGATACACATACTTGTTGATGATTTCCCTTACCACCGGATCGGCGGTATCCACACCCCGGGGCCACTCGATAGCAGGTGCCGTCAGCAGGGAAATATTACCGCTGCCATTTACCACCATGCGAATCTTAACCAGGTCGCCCTGGCGAATGGGACTTGCGGGCGTTTGCACTTCCAGTGAAAAATTTCCTACTGCTCCGGCAAAAGCAGGCGGCTGATCTGTTGCAGGAAGCGGCTTTACTGAAATGGTAAGCGGTTCTGACCTTAAGGTTGTACGATAGTTGAGCCGGGTGCGCGAACCGGCGTTACTTCCTTCTTTTGGTGCAAACATATCGCGAAATCCATCTCTTGCCGAAGGTCGGGGCCGGTTGATTTTTACAAAGTGCACCACACTTTCTATTTCTGCCGCGTCCAGCACATAGTCTCCTTCCTGCAAAGGGAACAACTGCACTTTCCGGATGATGCTGGTATAATAAGGCACGCCGTTGTACAATTCTATTTCTGCTCTGCCATCGTAGCCGTCTACCATTTCCAGCACACTGAAACCCGTGAGCGAGGGGCGTCTTACCACCTGGCTGTTGGTATGGAGGCGTGAATACACTTTGTACACTGCCATGATGGGTTCACCTACGTAGCAGCTGGTTTTACTCACTTCTACCCTGATAAAAAAATTCTTCCGGATGCGTGCTTCAATATCATCGCCGCTATACAACTCGGATTCCGCTTCGGTATCTATATCTTCATAGGAGGGTGAAGACAGCAATCCCGATTGCTGTACGATAACCGTAGCTGCATTGCTGTGCGCCAATGCACCATTGATCATGGCGCTGGCGCCCGGTATGCTGAATTTACCTGTACGCAGTGGCGAAAGAATGACGATTTTGGAATAAGTATCAACTACTTCCTTCGTTTTCTGGTTGATGGTCGACGTAAGCGGTATATCGAACACCTCTTCTACCCTGAAATCGGAAAATGTGGGTAAGGTGAATTGTCCGATATCTTTGGTTCCTTCAATGATGTATTGCACCTGGAAGGTTTGCCGCGGCGCCACGGTTGACTGGCTCAGTTGGGTATAAAACTTTACCTGCCCATACAGCCCTCCGGCAAGGCCATGACAGGTAAGCAATAAAACAATGATATGTAGCTTTTTCCTGATAATTAATGTTTTATACAATAGAATATACCAGTCACTACAAATTTAGATTTTACCGTTTACGGTAAAAGCAATTGTTCCAGTTAAATGTCAGTTAAAGGGATGAGTGGTTATAGGAGTGGAATGGCTACAAATCTCCCAACTGTGGTCGCAGTACAATTTCTTCCACACAGGCCTGTGGCGACAGGTAGGCAGCAGTATACACCATATCGGCCACATCTTTTGCTTCCATCATTCTTTTTGGATCAATGCCGCTGCCAGCCCATGAGTCTGTATAAGCTGCGCCGGGATATACGGCTGTAACTTTTATGCCGTAGGGTTTCATTTCTTCGCGCAGGTTGCGCGAAAAGCCGGCCAGCGCAAATTTGGTAATACTGTAGGCGCCGCCGTTAGTATAGGCCTGCAAGGATGCAATAGAACAGATATTGAATATATGCCCGCTTTCCCTTTCCATCATCACCGGCAGCAAACGACGGGTAAGATGGTAAGCACTGTACAAGTTAACTGCCATTAATGTTTCCAGCGCGCCTTCGGGTTCATTGTGTACACTGCCCGGAATAAAACTACCGGCATTGTTAACCAGCACATCGGGCGCCGGTATTTCAGACAGTACCCAGTCTGCAAACGCCAGCACGTCTTCTTTTTTTGACAGGTCGCAGGCCATGGTTTTGATGCCGGCCCGCGGGAAACGTCCCTGCAGGCGCTTGCCTTCTTCTTCGAGTACTTCCTTGTTGCGGGCACATAGCAATACGGTATGACCTTGCTTATCACCAGCAAATTTTTCAGCAATGGCTTTTCCCAAACCTTTTGATCCTCCGGTAATAACAATGTTCATACTTACGAAGTTAACAGTACTTAACAACAAATGCACTATATATTGCAGATGGTTTCTCCGGATGTAACTGGTTCACTTCCCCGTTTTGGCGACCCGGATGCTAATGGCGTTTTTTGTAATTTGCCGGATGAAATACCGCCATCTTTTCTTTGACCTTGATCACACCCTGTGGGATTTTGACACCAACAGCCGCCAGACACTGGAAACCATTTACCACAATTTGTCGCTGAAAGACAAGGGTGTACATGATTTTGACCTTTTTCACAAAAATTACCTCCTGCACAACGACAAGCTGTGGGAGCGGTATCGCAACGGGTATATCAAAGTAGATGAATTGCGCTGGAAGCGTATGTGGCTTACCCTCCTCGATTTCAAAATCGGCGATGAAAAGCTGGCACGTGAAATGGGTCAGCTGTTCCTCGATTTGTTACCCACGCGCAAAACCCTGTTCCCGTATGCTATCGAAATCCTGGAATACCTTACTGAAAAAGGATACCAGCTGCATCTCATCACCAATGGTTTTGAAAAAACGCAGCACAGCAAATTGCAGCATACCGGGTTGGACAAATATTTCAAGGCAGTAATTACATCGGAAGGAAGCAACAGCCTCAAGCCGCACAAGGAAATTTTTTATTACGCATTTCAGCAAACCAATGCGTTGCCTGAACATTCCATCATGATTGGCGATAGCATTGAAGTTGACATCCAGGGGGCTATCAATGCAGGTATTGACCAGGTGTATGTAAACCATGTTAATGCGGAGCCTGCACTGCAGCCTACCTATATGGTGCGGTCGTTAAAGGAGCTGGAGGAAATTTTTTAGGTACGGCAACGAGGTTTTTGACACGCAAACAAGGTGGCAATCCTTACCAGGTGGCCAGCACGGTAACGCCGCCTTTTACCTTTTCATTCAGTTTCACCTGCACCCTGGTGTGCAAAGGCAGCAATACGTCTACCCGGCTGCCGAATTTGATGAATCCCATTTCGGCGCTCTGCTCCACTTTTTCTCCTACCTGCAAATAGTTGATGATGCGCTTGGCAAGCGCGCCGGCAATTTGCTTTACCAGAATTTCACCATGTGCATTCCGGATCACTACAGAATGTCTTTCGTTTTCGGTGCTCGATTTCGGATGCCAGGCCACCAGGTATTTCCCTTTGTGGTATTGACTGTACACCACTTCGCCTGCCACCGCGTTGCGGTTCTGGTGCACATTGGCGGGACTCATAAAAATAGAAACCTGTAACCTTTTATCTTTAAAATATTCTTCATCGTACACCTCTTCAATAGCAACCACCTTGCCATCGGCCGGGCATACTACCAGGTTATCGCCTGTTGTAAGTGTTCGCTTCGGCACCCTGAAAAATGAAATCAGGAACAACAACAAACCCAGTGTGAGCACCAGTATAATCCAACTCAGCCAGGGCGCATCAAAACTGATAAAATAAAACGACAACAGGTTGAGCACTGCAAACACAATGGAGCCGATAAGTATGCTCTTATATCCTTCCCGATGAATGGTCATTGCTTTTTTTATTAAGCTGCAAATGTACAGAAATGATGGCTATGGAGTTATGCGGGCATCACCAGCGTAATGTACAGCCAGCAAAATGGAGTGGCGATCAATAAAGAATCAAAGCGATCGAGAAAGCCGCCATGGCCGGGCATAAAGCTGCCGCTGTCTTTTACCTGCGCACTTCGTTTCAGTTTCGATTCAAGTAAATCGCCCGCCGTACCGGTTATGGATGCAATGGCAGCAAGGCCCATCCATTGACCCACACCAGCGAAAGTAAATTCGTTGAAGAATCCGTTGATCAATCCCATGACGGCTACTGCCAGTATAATACCGCCAATGGTCCCTTCCCATGTTTTTTTGGGCGAAATACCGGAGAGCGGTGTTTTGCCTATCAGCGATCCTACTATATAGGCCATGGTATCGTTGATCCAGATAGAACCGATGATCAATAAGGGAAACAGGTAACCAAGGTCCACGCGCGCAAAAAGAAAATCCAGGTCCATGTACCGGCAACGCAAATCGATCATCAATCCCCAGCTCAGTGAAATGTACAAGAGTCCCAGTGCAGAATAGCCAATGTTTCTAAGCTGTATATCTTTTGCAAACAGCAATTCAATCACGGGCAGTATAAACACAAACAGCAACCCCAGGAACCATCCGATGGCATGCAGGTGCAGCCCGAAAATATTGAAAGCATCGTTGGTAAAATTGAGCATGATGCACCAGCCGGCCAGCATCACGCCATAGCGGTGAAAGGGTGAAACGGCGCGATAATCCGCATCAATCAAACCTACCAGGCGCTGGTATTCGCGCCAGCATCCGAAATGTATGATGGAAAACAGTATGAAAAAGCTCCAATGGTTCCACAACAAACCGGCCAGCATTACCACCACAAAGATGATGGCTGTGAGGGTTCTTGTTTTGAATGTAGCCAGGTTGAGCGCCATGAACGTAATAAATCATGAAAATAGCAAAAAATGGCGTTGTGCCATAACAGACCGCTGAAATTGGTTAAAGGCTATTCCATTGCAAGCCGGAATGTTTATTCGCCTTCTCCGTACACTTTGGCAAAACTGGAAACAGACTGGCGGCGGTAATACAATAGTATGGCTGCTACGGCCACTGCGCTTGCCACAACCGCCAGCATGGTAGTTTCTGGATTGCTGGTGGCAAAGGTGGGCGTAAAGGCGGCCCATATCACCTGCACACCATTGTATACAAAGTGGGCGGCAATGCTGGTCCACAAACTTCCGCTGTACCAATACAACATGCCCAGCACCGTGCCAAGGAACATACGTGGCAGAAAACCTGCAAACTGCAGGTGAAGCGCCGAAAAAAGAATGGCAGTGATGATGATCCCTGCCCATGGATTGCGCGTGAGATGGATCATGATGCGCTGCATCGCTCCGCGGAAAAAAATTTCTTCGCAGAAAGCAGGCAGCAATGCAATCACAATCACGTTGATTACTACATCCACCGGTTTGTTCACGCTCAGGAACGCTTTCATTTGTTCTGACGAAGACTGTTCCAGCGAAGACATCCATTCCGGCAAATTGATCTGTTCGTTAAGTGCTCCCAGCCAGAACACGGAAGGCATGGAGAGCAGCAGGCACAATATGGCCAGCACATACATGTTTTGCTTCTGGGCAGCTTTCAATCCAAGAAAATATCCGTATCGACCGCGGAAAGAAAACACCGCATATAAAAATGCCGGCACCAGGAAAAATGTAAGGGAAGAAAATGCCTGCATCCATTTCAACTGCCCTATTGCACCTGGATCATTGAAATCAATCGTCACTTCCGGTTGGCGGAAAAGACTGAAAGCCAGCAGTGCCAGTTGTGGTGAAAATACCAGCAGGAAAATGCCCAACTGTACCCAGGGAGACTTAATACGTATGTAGCCGGTCATAAGCTGGATTAAACAAATATTAGTGTGTAAATTTGCAGGCTTGTGCTGAAACCTGCAAGATAAGGGAGTTTATGATTTCGGGTGTGAAGTTTTGAGTTTCAGGCTGAAGATTTGCTGCAGGTGCTTTGGCACAAAACAAAGTTTATATTACCGGCACGTTGGTCACTATCGGCAACATATCATTACCTGATTTTCCGCTGCTCCTGGCGCCCATGGAAGACGTGAGCGATCCTCCCTTCCGCTTTGTGTGCAAACAAAACGGCGCCGACCTGATGTACAGCGAATTCATATCTACCGAAGGACTTATCCGCGATGCCATTAAAAGCAGGCAAAAGCTTGACTTTACAGAATTCGAGCGGCCATTCGGCATCCAGATATTCGGCGGCGACGAAGAAGCTATGGCCCTGAGCGCCAGAATTGTAGACGCCGTACAACCCGACCTGGTAGACATCAACTTTGGTTGCCCGGTAAAGAAAGTGGTTTGTAAAGGCGCCGGCGCGGCCGTGCTGAAAGATATTCCGCTGATGGTGCGGCTTACCCGTTCGGTAGTGGAATCGACCAATCTGCCCGTAACGGTAAAAACAAGACTGGGCTGGGACGAACACAGCAAAAACATAGAAGAAGTAGCGGAGCGGTTGCAGGATGTTGGGATCAAAGCCCTCACCATTCATGGTCGCACGCGCGCCCAGTTGTACAAAGGCGAAGCAGACTGGACGCTCATTGCTCGGGTAAAAAACAATCCGCGCATTCACATACCCATCTTTGGCAACGGTGATATTGATTCGCCCCAAAAAGCCCTGGAATACAAAAACCGCTATGGCGTGGACGGCATCATGATCGGACGCGCCGCCATTGGTTATCCATGGATATTCCGTGAAATAAAGCATTTTCTCCAGACAGGCCAGTTGCTGCCCCCGCCCACTATTGAGGAAAGAGTGGAAACCTGCCGCATTCATCTTAAAAAATCAATAGCGTGGAAAGGCGCCGTTACAGGTATTCTTGAAATGCGCATGCACTATGGCAATTACCTGCGCGGACTACCCAACATCAGGGAATACCGCAGCAAAATTGTGCAGGCAAAAACCGAAACCGAAATCCATGCGCTGCTCGACGAAATCCGCGATAAATATCAGCATGTACTGGCGCACGGAACGGAAGTAAATTGATTACCTTTAAGCATACGCGCGTCCGCCATCGGACCATTCAACCTGTAAAGCTCCCTCATATGTTTGGCTGCAAATTGAAAAACTGCAATACACTGGCCGCGCTCCTGCTGGCAGTAACAACCATTTTTATTACTGCCTGTCCTGCCAGCAAACGATCCATCACCAATAAAGATAGCGTCACCGGCGACCTGCCTGACAGCGCCCGGTTGATCCATCACCTTGCATATTTAACCACCGATGTAATGGCTGGCAGGGAGGCCGCCACACCTGGCAACCTGCTGGCGCAGCAGTATATCGTGCAGCAGTTTGATTCGCTGCAGCTGAAAAAAACAGGCGAATCCTATCTGCAACCCTTTCCGTTACGGAACGACACCACGCGCCAGGGGAATAATGTTGTGGGCATTATCCGCGGCACACGCTATCCCGATCGCTATATAGTGCTTACCGCCCATTACGATCATCTCGGCATACGCAATGGCAAAATCTATTACGGGGCCGACGACAATGCTTCCGGCACCGCCGCTTTGCTGGCAATGGCGCGGTATTTCAAACAACATCCGCTGGAGCACTCGCTCCTGCTCATCGCTTTTGATGCAGAAGAAAAAGGACTGGTAGGTTCCAGGTACTTTGCAGACAATAGCCCCATCCCGCTTTCACAAATGGTCATGAACATCAACATGGATATGATCAGCCGCAATGACAGGAATGAAATTTTTGCCTGCGGTACGCATCATTATCCATTTCTCAAAAAATATGTTGACACCGTGCAGCAGCTAACGCCGGTAACCATCCGGTTTGGCCACGACGATTCTTCACTGGGTAGCGCTCAGGACTGGACAACCCAATCGGACCATTACGCTTTTCACCAGAAAAAAATTCCTTTCCTGTATTTCGGGGTAGAAGACCATCCGGATTATCATAAGCCCAGCGACACGTTCGACAAGATCAACAAAAGTTTCTACTACCAGGTATGTGCTATGATCACCCGGTTTGTATTAATCATCGATAGAAACGGCGATCGTTTGCATTTGTCACAATGAACAAGCGGCTGTTATTGCCGTATGGCTTTCGTTACGCTGTCACTTAGTGGCGAAACAGCCGGTTCAAAATAGTGCGTCAATACTCCCTTTTCATTCACCAGGTATTTTGTAAAATTCCAGGAAGGCGGCTGATCATTCCAACCGTTTTGGTTCTTGTACGACAGCCATTTGAACACAGGATGTTGCATGGCGTTTTTCACCACAACGGATTTTTTCGCCAGCGGAAAGCTAACGCCATAGTTAACAGTGCAGAATTGCGCAATCTCCGCATCGTTTCCTTTTTCCTGCTCGTTGAAATCATTAGCCGGAAATCCAATAACCACCAGTTCATCGTTGAACATTTCATGCAGCCGCTGCAATTCAGCATACTGCGCTGTATAACCGCAGTCGCTGGCTGTATTCACCAGTAACAACTTTTTTCCTGCAAAATGCTGCAGCAACACCGCTTGACCGGTATTGAATTCAACCGGGAGATCATAAATAGATTGAAGGGGTGCAACCATCTGTTTATTTACTGCCACCAGCTCTTTCTTTTTCAGGCGAGACACCCACATTGTTAACGGGTAAATCGCTTTCAACAGTTGTCGTTTCATATCATTATTGTAAGCGCAGCTTTATAATACACTTTATCTGACCAGCCATTTAAACAATTTCAGCTTCCCTTTAAAGGGAGGATATTTTATAGCGGGATCAAACCAGGTGGGCGATTTCATAATGCCTTTGCGGTGGCTGAACAATTCAAAGCTGTACCGCCCGTGATACTGTCCCATGCCGCTATTGCCCCGGCCGCCAAATGGCAAATGCTGGTTGGTAAAATGCCAGCTGCAATTATTTACACAGCCTCCACCAAAAGGTACCGATTCCAGCCAGGCCTTTTCTATTGCTGCACTGGATGTATATACGTAAAACGCCAGCGGATTGGGATTTTGACGAACAATTTCCTTTGCTTCTTCCATGGAATTAAATGAAAGCACCGGCAATATAGGGCCAAAAATTTCTTCTTTCATTACCGGCGAATCGGGTGAAACGTTTTCCAGTATGGTTGGCTCAATGTATAGCTTTTGCGCATCGTAACGGCCACCAAAGGTTACATGGCCCTGGTTGAGGTAACCCACCAGTCGCGTGAATTGTTTTTCATTAATGATCTTGCCATAATGATAGTCAGACGAAGGGTCCTTTGTGTAGAACGAAACGATGGCTTTGATGATTTCCTGCACCAGTTGTTCCTTTTTCGATGCATGTACCAGCACATAATCGGGCGCCACACACATCTGGCCGGCATTGGAAAATTTGGTAACGGCGATGCGCCGGGCAGCCACGCGTATATTGGCATCGGCTTCCACAACGGCAGGGCTTTTGCCGCCCAGCTCAAGCGTTACAGGCACCAGTTGTTCCGCCGCCATCCGGTATATGTTGCGACCGGTGTTGATACCTCCGGTATAAAACACATGATCAAAGCGAAAATGGTTCATCATGGCGGGCACAACTTCCGCGCCATCGCCTTCTGCATACAGCACATACTGCTCAGGAAAAATTTCCTGTATCAGCTTGCGCATGGCAGCAGCGGTGGCCGGCGCCAGTTCGCTGGGCTTCAGCACGGCACAATTGCCGGCTGCTATGGCGCCGATTAAAGGCGCCAACAACAATTGCAACGGATAATTCCAGGGAGCAATGATCAGTACTACGCCCAATGGTTCATACAGCACATAACTGGAAGATGGGAAATTCACCAGGTTGGTAGACACCTTTTCGGGCGCCATCCAGGTACGTAATGATTTCAATGCATGGTCTAACGCCGTCATCAGAAACCCTGCTTCCGTTACCCATACTTCTTCGGGATTTTTATTCAGGTCGGTATACAATGCGTCGTACAGCAATTGTTCATGCTTTTGCAATGCTGCTTTCAATAACTTCAGTTGTTGCTTCCGGAAGGCATATGGCCGGGTAGCGCCACTATCAAAAAATCTTTTCATCTCGGCCAGTTTTTCCGGCAAATGCGTTTGGCTCATATGTTACAGGTATCTGGTAAAGGCGTCGAAGCGCTTTCAACAAGTTACGCATTTTAATGTTGCGGAATAGGGTGCCTGATTGCTGACCAGTGTTCACCTGCTTACGGGTCAGATCATTCAGGCAGTATAAAAGCGGGTGTGGCAAGAACCCACCTGGCGCCCTTTGCGGCCGGGGCAAACTGGCAGGAGAGCATGCGGGTATTTAATGATTAATAAAGATTCAACGGAAGCACGTAAACCATTTTTGTTAATAGCTCCTGCATAGCAAGCTATGCAGGAGCACGGAAAATTACCCTTTACGTGGCTTGGTAAAAACAAATTGCACATCATGAAAAACACCAACATTCCGGGTAATTCGTTTCAGGATTTCAGAGGCGGGCGCAAAGGCAGTTATGCTGCCCGCCCGCTTCTGAACCTGCGCCTTTCTTTTTTCATCCTTTTCTTTCTTCTTTTGTGCATCAAATGAGCAGCTTCTACCAGCAGCTCCAGTTTTTCGTACACAAAGATGAGGTTGCTGCGTGCAAAGCCGCTGTTGTAAACACCGGATTCGCCGCTGAGTGCCGCCACCAACCAATCCCATAAAATTTCCCGCATGTCCTGCAGGTGAAAGCAACTGAAAAAATCATCCAGCACGCTCTCGGGATGTTGTCTTTCCTCATCATTCAACCGGAGTGGCTGACAATGCCACTCAGGGTTCCTGTTCAGGGTGCGCATAAGTACTGCTTTTTAATGGTGAATAATGGTTTCTTCAGATCTGGCAAACCATATTTCATCCAAGCCGTTTATCACCCCGCAGGCGATGGGCCGGAAAGCCAAATCAATTGTTTAATCTAACCGAATCAGGTGGTGAAAACGATTGTTTACAGATTGCCGGCGAAAACATATTTCAGTCAGTATTGAGGGGAGATTTGGTACCGGTCAGAGAGCTGTAACGTTTATCACTAACCTATTTTTTATGTTTTTCGTGTATATTTAACCGCAAGTTATTGCAACGCGATTGGAATTCCAAAATCAAAAAGAAAATTTTTTATTCACACAATTCAGTACGCCATGAACTACTTCCCGAAGAATCTGAGATACCTCCGGCAAAAACGTGGACTCAACCAGGCCGACATGCACCAGCATGTAAACATCACACGCACCACATGGTCGAATTATGAAATCGGTTTTACCAATCCGAAAATCAATGAGCTGATCAATATTTCCAAGTTTTTTGGAGTTTCACTCGACGACCTGATCCTTACAGATCTCGAACTGGAAGATCCGCTGCCGCAGAAAAAAAGAAGAAAACCCAAACCTTATCCGTTAGGACAAACCATTACCATAGTTGCCGAACCGGCAGTGAGTTACCTGCTACAGGAATTCAACAAACTAAAAGCGGAGGTAAACAGCATGAAAGAAAAACAAAAATAACAACCGCATGAAAAATCATTCACCAGTGTGCACCGGATACTATGAATGACAATATTCAACTAATTTCGCCGTAAGGCGCCTTATTATAAATCCGGTTCAACATGACAGATGACCATTTCATGCAACATGCATTGCGCGAAGCCAACAAAGCATTTGAAGAAGGAGAAGTACCTGTTGGCGCAGTTGTGGTAATTAATGAAAAGATCATTGCGCGCGGGCACAACCAGGTGGAGCGGCTCAACGACCCTACGGCGCATGCAGAAATGATTGCGCTCACTTCTGCCTTTAATTATCTCGGCAGCAAATACCTGCCCGATGCTGTTTTGTATGTTACCGTTGAACCCTGTCTCATGTGCGCCGGTGCTTTGTACTGGAGCAAGATAGGCAGAATAGTGTGGGGCGCTGATGATGAAAAAAATGGCCACAAGCGGATTACTGAACCGCACTGGCCTTTTCATCCCAAAACAGAAGTAACCAAAGGAATTTTAAAGGAAGAATGCGCTGAACTCATGAAACGCTTCTTTCGCGAAAAACGCTGATGCAGCAAAAAAGAAGGCAGCAATACATGTACTGCTGCCTTCCTGCTGTTTGGTTGTTTCTTTTACTGGTCCCACCAAAGTCTTTGCAACACACCACTCACCTCCGGCACATTGGCGCCATTGCGGCTGGTTTCCACACTGGGATACACCAGGCGGCGGATGAAATCGTTTGTTACCGCGTTCATGGGTAAATCGAAATCCTTGTACTGGTAATCGTAGCGGCGTGCATCATTCCAGGTTTCAGGGCTCAGGAATAATGCTTTGTATTTTTCTTTAAAAATATGATCAAGGGTTAAGTTGTCCTCGCCCACCGAAACGCTGGCATCGTCAATATAATCATCTCTGTCGGCCGGCGCTACACCGATCTTGTCCATGTTAGCCCTGATGGCCTCCAGGTATGCAGCATATGCCCCAATATTATCATTGTCGCGCAGCCTGGCTTCGGCTTCAATGAATTTCAATTCTTCGTAGGTAATGATGTACAGCGGTGAATTGGGACTGGAATAATAGCCGGTAAGGTTGATATAACATTCTTCGAAACTTACACCAGACCCCGAGCGTCCCTTGCCGTTAGGTGTGCCGCGGTAATCGCCAAACTTGGTGGTGTCTGTCATAAAAGGCAAGCGCGGGTCTTCTATGCCATAGGTAGTGCCGTCCATGGCATCGATAAACTGCTCCGACAGCCAGCCGTCCAGCAAAAGGTCGAGGTTATTCTCGGCCACCTGGTTCCAGGGATTACGGATGTCAAAGGTGGTGATGTACGCATCATCGGCAGTGGAAGCATAGGCGGCAGTCAGCTCATCCAATATAGCGGTTACATTGTATTGCGGTGTTTTGCTCAGCAGGTTGAGCAGCCTTGCGCGCAACGCATGCGCTGTTTTGATCCAGGCTGCTGAATTTCCCTGGTGAATAAGATCAGGGTTATTGCCGCCTGTAGTGGGTATGGTAATGGTAGAACCGCTCTGGTTCAGTAAGGTAATGCCGTCTGACAACAGGGTAAGGCAAGTTTGAAAAATGTCCTGGGCCTTGTCGTAAGCCGGGGTTAGCGTTTCCCCAGCAAATGCCTGTGTGTAGGGCGCATCTCCCCAAAGCATATGTACGAGCGACAGATCCATGGCCATCAGGATTTTTGCAACGCCCATATATTGGGTAGCCCCTGCTTCTTCTGCCATTGTAAACAAGTCGTAGGCATCGGTCATATTATCGTACAGGGCACTCCACGTGCCACTGGCATCGATGTCGTCGTACGTGTCTGTGGGAGATGCTGCGTTGGAAGAAGCCAGGTATTGAACATAATAGCTGGTCATTCCCGTGGACACGCGGTACACATTGAGCGCAGCGTTTTGGGTAACCCTGGTAAGCAGTCCATTTATGGTAGGTTTTGTTGGTTGATTGGGATTGGTATTTACATCGAGATATTTCTTACACGATGCAAAAACGGTTATCAGCAACAAAAGCCATATATATCGAAAAGTCCTTTTCATGTTTTCCTCTTTTAAAAGTTAATGTTTACGCTAAGCAGGAACGAACGCACTGCCGGATAAGTAAAGCCGGTAAAGCCGTCTGCATTGCTGGCAGCGTTCATACTACTGGTTTCCGGATCATATCCCCTGTAATCAGTAAACAGGAGGAGATTATTCCCGGTAAACGTTACAGTAGCTCCCTGGACAGGCAGGCTTTTGAATACCGAACGGGGTACATTATAACTCAGGCTCAGGTTACGCAGCCTTACCCACGAAGCATCTTCCACAAAATTTTCCGATACGGTACGGTGAACATTGCGGTAAAAACCTTGCCCGTAATCACGCGGGTCGCCGGCTGTTTTGCCCTGGCCCAGGTATACCACCTGTGTGTTGGGTGTGCCATCGGGCAACACGCCGTCGAACACGATGCTCTCTGTTCTGTTTTCGGTATACTTGGCAATACCAAAGGCGCTCATAAAGTTGTCGAGCTGATTATAGCGATCGAGACCCTGCTGGGTTTCCCACATAAAGGAAAGCGTAAAGTTTTTATAGGTAAACGTATTCGTAATACCGCCAATCCAGTCGGGCTGGCTGTTGCCCAGGATACGTTGTGTTCCGTCACGTACCGGGAATCCTGCATTGCTGCCGGAAGTGCCAATTACCAGCGGCAGGCTGCGGTCTACTGTTACCTTATCGTCTTCCTTGGAGCCATAATAGCGTAAATAGGAAGAACCATAAATATTACCTACAGCATAGCCCGGTACATATTTCATAGTAACGGTAGCGCCGCTATAACCGAAGTGGGAACCAACCACGATTTCAGTAAGCCCTTCACGAATCTTCAACACCTTGTTTCGGTTACGGGTAAAGTTGATGGATGCCTCCCAACGGAAGTTTTTGGTTTCCACCGGGGTACCGGTCAATACCAGTTCAATACCCTTGTTTTCTATTTCACCGGCATTCAGAATATAGCTGGTAAAGCCGGTAGTGGGCGAAAGGCTCGCCGGGATAATAAGTTCCCGGCTATTCAATTTATACCAGCTGAAGTCGAGGCCGAGACGGTTGTTGAGCAAACGCAATTCTGTGCCGGCTTCAATGGTGGCCGTACGTTCCGGCTCCAATGTTGGATCGCCTTTGGTGTCGCTACGGCTCCACGCTACCTGGCCGGTGGAGGTAATCACGCTTGAACTGTAATAGGTATTGATCTCATATGGATCGGTGTCTTTACCGATTTCTGCATACGATACCCGCACTTTACCAAAGTTGAGCCACGACGGCATCTGGAAATGATCTGAAAACACGTACGATAAGCTGACAGAGGGATAGAAGAATGAATTGTTTCCTTCGGCCAGGGTGGAAGTCCATTCATTACGACCGGTAACGTTCAGGAACAGGAAATCATCCCAGCTCAATAACAGGTCGCCATAGGCGCTCACGATACGGTAAAGCGACTCAAACTGTGTGGTGCTGCGCACTTTTGCATTGTTCAGTGTCAGCAGGTCCGGAATATCCAGTTCCTTGCCGCTTGCAGTAAGGCTTGAGAATTTTTTGTCACGCACTTCATTGCCCACACGCAGTAGAGTGCTGAATTTACTGGTCCAGTCTTTTTTGAAGCTGGCCATGATGTTGGAGTTCAGGATGCGGTTGTTGATGCGATATTCATCAACAAAACCGTTTTCATTGTCTTCATATTGAATTTCGTCTACCAAACCTTTGGGTCCGGGACCAGTATGGCGACGGAAATCTGCATAATAGTCCAAACCGAGTTTATAATCAATATCCAGCCAGTTAAAGGGTGAAAAGGTTACCGCTACATTTCCGATGATGCGATTAACATCATCTTTAAACCGGTTGGTAAAAGTGCCGTATACGGGGTTATTGTTTCCATACGACTTCATGGTGCCGTCGGGCTTGATGAAGTCCATTACATCCCACCGCGGCGACCAATATGCAAGACTTTCATTGTAACGATCTGCATTCACCCGATAACCGCCGGAATTGATGAAATACAATCCCGGGTTCACTTTCAGCATCTTGCCGAATTTAAACTGTCCACCCAGTCGTGCCGAAATGTTTTTATAATCGGAATTCGGTATTACACCATTTTGTTTAAAATAGGAGAAGGAAGAAGTAAGCAGTGCGTTTTCAGTTCCGCCGCTCATATTGATGCTGCTGCGGAACTGGTTGCCCTGTTTGTATCCCTGGGCAAAATGATTATAGATGCCATTCGGATGCGTGGGATCGATGGCTTTCGCTTCCTGCCAGGTGGGTCCCCAACTGGGCCAGAAACTTGCCGGGTCATATTCAGGTACGCCATCGGCGTTCACATAACCCTGCGTAAATTTTGTTTGTACTTCAGGGAATTTGTTTACCTCATCAATACCATAGGTTGCAGTTGCATTCACGCGCATCTTGCCTACGCGCGCCGATTTGGTGGTAATGATCACCACCCCGTTTGAACCGGCCTGCCCGTATAAGGCAGTGGCAGCGCCACCCTTCAACACCGAAATGGTTTCAATATCATCCGGGTTGATATCAGCAGCGCGATTCGTCATACCGCGCAACTCGCCTGCAGGGCTGACGGTAGTAGTGCTGTTATCGATCAATATCCCGTCTATTACAAATAGAGGCTGGTTATCTTTAGAAGGGTCGAGCGATTTAATACCACGAATAATAATACGGCTGCCCTGGCCCGGCGCGCCGCCACCACTGTTGATCTGTACGCCGGCCACTTTACCGCGCAGCGCATTTACAATGTTGGTCTGGCGGCTGGCCACCAGTTCGTCGGCCTTGATTTCCTGGGAAGAATACCCCAATGATTTCTTTTCTCTTCGAATACCCAGTGCCGTTACTACCACTTCATTGAGATTGCTGCTATCTTCCTTCAACTGCAGCTCCAGGAACAGCTCTTCATTGTCTTTTACGGTGATATTTCTTGCCAGAGTAGCATATCCCACGGCAGAAACTTCCAGGCGGTAATTGCCTGCAGGCACATCTGTAATAACAAATGCCCCTTCGGCATCGGCGGCGGTACCTTTATTGGTCCCTGCCAGCACCACTGATGCATTGGCAAGGGGGGTACCGGCTTCGTTGGTGATCCTGCCCCGCACACTGCCTGCAAATACTCTTTCCGGGGTGGATAGGGTGTTGGCAGGTTCATCCACAGCCACTGCTATTTTCACCTTCTTGATAATGATATTGCTGTTTACCACCTCATACTTCAGGTCGGTATGGCGAAGGAGTTCGTCCAGCAACTTATTGAGGGCTATATTGTTGGCCTGGTAACTAATGTTTTCATACCGGGCAACATCGTTGGTCTTATACGTAAACGGCAGTTTTGCCAGCGATTCAATTTTTCGTAAGGCATGTTTAAGGGTGGCGTTCTTCAGATCAATAGACACATAGATTTTGTTCAGATCCTGTCCATCACTGGTGCCCGCCATCAATAAACCGCTGATGGTCAGCAGGAATGCCAATAAGGAGGCTCTCATAATCAGTGCTTTGGTTTTAAGCAACCTGCCTGCAAAACCGGCCGGCCGCTTGTGGTTGAAGCCATGCATGGCCCTGCATGGCGTCATTACATACAAATTCATAGCTTTGATTTGTTTTAAGTAATTCTTTGAAGAGGATTTTATTTAAAACACGCCAACCGCTTCAGGTCGCAACTGAGGCGGTTTTTTTGTTTGCTTCAGGTTGGTGCTGCTGTAACTGCCATAAGCATAATTCGTTTTGGTTTTAGAGTTGTAATCAATTATTCAATGATATACTGACCGTTGACTTGCGTAAACCGGGTATCGGTGAGTTCACACAGCACCTGTAATACAAATTCAACACCAGTTTCACGCCGGAAAGAAGTAGTCACCCGCTGTACGCCCAATGATGGGTTCACCACGCGGATGTTTACATCGTACACCCGTTGCAGGTCTGCCAGTATATCGGCCATCATTTCATCGTCATACACCAGGTATCCCTGCTGCCAGGCAGCTGCTTCATTGGCCGTTGACTTCTTTTCCACAGTTTTATTTTCCGTGTTGCTGACTTTCACCTGTTGTCCTTTGGTAAGCAGGGCCACTTCTTCATTGTCGTAATTCACTTTCACTTTGCCGCGTTTAACGGAAACAATTACATCTTTCCGGTCGGGGTAGGCCTTTATATTAAATGCGGTGCCCAGTACAGTGGTAGTTATTTTTCCTGTATGGACGATAAAAGGGATTTTGTCTGCATGCTTTACATCGAAATATGCTTCGCCCGACAGGTATACTACACGGCTGTTGCTGTCGAACTGCTGCGGAAACTCGAGTGAACTGGCCACATTGAGCCAAACCTGTGTACTGTCTGGCAGCAGCAGGTATTTATTTTCCGATCGTTCTGTACTTTTTTTCGTGTGTGGAATTTGTTGCGCCAGAGTACCCGGATTTGCGCGCTCAACAGCATGCGTGTTCCACCACACATATCCTCCTGCTACCAGCACTACCATGGCTGCCATGGCAAATGCCAGGATGCGTTTGCTTTTACGCGGACGCGGCGATGCTGCCGGTTCAGGCAATGCCGCAGGCGGTACCACCAGGTTGCCTGCTTCATCAACATATGAATCGGAGGAAGCTGCCTCCCGGCCCGATTGCTCGTACACTTTCCGGATCAGCGCACGGAGTTGTTCGTCGTGCCCCGACTGATTCACGTAAGCGAGAAATTCTTCGAATTCCTTCCTCGTACAGGTGTTATCCAGGTATTTTTGAAACAAGTATTGAATGCGTTCGTCCATATGGCTGGTATCTACTACCAGTTAATGACGAAACAGCAAGCGGATGTTCCTATCCCGTTAAAAATTTTTTTTCAGAAAAAAATCCGGGCGGCCTGCAACAACACTCTGCGGATAGATTGCAATGCGGTAGACAACTGGTTTTTTACGGTATGGCGGGAAATGCTTAATTCATCTGCAATCTGCTGATAATCCAGTCCCTGTTCGCGGTTAAGCTGGTAAATAAGCCTGCGCCGAGGCGGCAATTGTTCTATGGCAAACTGAACGATGTGATGGTATTCATTGGTTTCGATCACCTGCTCCGTGTCGTGCGTATTTTTTGGCAGATTGTTCCACACCCTCTCTTTCAGTCGTTTGTCGGCAGCGGCCTTACGCAAAAAATCTATCACTCTATTTTCTGTAATACGATACAACCAGGCTTCCATATTGTCGATGGCATGCATGGAATCACGATGTTCCCACAGTTTTACAAATACATCCTGGATAATGTCGCGCGCAAACAAATCTGACTTTGTCAATCGCAATGCCAATGTGTACAACCGGTATTCATAGGTCCTGAATATCGTTGCAAATGCCAGTTCAAGCGGTTGGTCGCAATGCAAACTATGAACAGGTTGAACAGACTTTTGCATAGTATATGACTACAGTTGGTTTTGGTTGCTTTTTAAAGTTAGACAAAAAACCGGAATAACGATGCGCACATGTAACATCAATGTTGGTCAGAGAAAAGGAAATTGAACGAAAATGCAGTGCCGGCCGCGCAAAAAACCGCATATGGGTGGCAGTATTTCATACTGCAAGTGAGGGACGGGCTGCATGGCACCATAGCCGGTGGTATGGCCTTTGCAGGCGCTAAGGGCTGGTGTATATACGGTAAGTTTGGGCGGCAACGGGATGTTGTTTAGGAAATGAACCCAATCGCTTGTACATTTGTTGATACTCTGACCAAAAGCTTAATTATGAGTTTATGCAACACCAGGCTGCCCTGACAGTTCTGCGTGTATTCAGTCGATTTCAAATAGTGTTAAACAAATAAAATTGATAGCTATGGCATTTACATTACCTGCACTTCCTTACGCTCATGATGCATTGGAACCGCATATTGACACTACTACGATGCAGATTCACCACGGAAAACACCACCAGGCCTATGTTGATAATTTAAATAAGGCAATTGCCGGTACTCCTCATGAAAACAAATCGCTGGAAGAACTGGTCCGCAACGCCGGCGCCATCAGTCCTGCAGTACGCAACAATGGCGGCGGACACTGGAACCATACTTTCTTCTGGGAAAGCCTCTCCCCCAAAGGTGGCGGCAAACCCTCCGGCGCACTCGCAAGCGTTATTGATTCTACTTTCGGGTCATTCGATGCCTTTAAAGAAAAATTCAACAATGCCGGCATGACGCGCTTTGGCAGCGGCTGGGCATGGCTGATTGTGAAAGACGGCAAACTGGAAATCACCTCCACTCCCAACCAGGACAACCCGCTGATGGATGTGGCTGAAGTAAAAGGTTTGCCGTTGTTGGGTGTAGACGTTTGGGAACATGCCTACTATCTCAAATATCAGAACCGTCGTGCCGAATATCTCAATGCATTCTGGAATGTAATTGACTGGAATAAAGTAGCAGCACGTTACGAAGCAGCAGCAAAGTAATGAGCTGATTGGCTGATGTGCTAATGATGGGATGCAATACCATGCAGTATTGGCCCTTCATTAGCACTTTTTTTGCAGTTATTCTATTACATGTAAGCAGTAATACCAGCAGCCGCATAGCCAATATATATCCGCCAGCACATTTGCTATTCATCACATTCCCTTCGCATTTTCAAATTTTCCCATTATTTTGCCGGTATATCCAATCATACAAACCCGATTTCGCATGAAACGAAACCCAATTCTTGTAGTATTTGCCTTCATCTTTTTTGCCGCAGCCTGCTCGTCCGGTGAAAAAGCAGGAGGAAGAAAAGTGGTAGTATTTTCAAGTGGTAAAATGCAACAGGACAGCAAGGACCAAACTACCATTACTCTTGATCCCGGTAACCGGCATGAAGAACTTGAGATTAGTTTAACAGCAGATCAAAAAACTGTTACAGTTAAATCACCTTCCGGCGATAAAACTTACGAGGTAACAGAAGATGGCGTTTACCTGCTCAACCTCAAGTCGGATACGCTGATAGGCAGCGCCGTTAATTTTGGCGAAACGCAACGTACCGCCATCAACGCAGAAGAACTGGAACATTTGATTGACAGTACGCAAAAACTGTTGAGGGGCGAAAACGCCAGTGATGAGCAGAAAACATTCTTCCTTCCCCCCCATTCAATCAAGAAAATCACTACCAACGTTAAAGCACAACTGCTCAGCCCATACAAGAACATTCCCTACGAAGTAACGACCGATGAAAAAGGCAATGCGCCCGAGATGTACAAGTTCTTTACCAATAAACAAAAGAGAGAAGCGCTGAAGGAATTGATTGACAGGCTGAGTAGTTAATGAGCTGATCAGAACGTACAGTTCCAATAAATGCATGAGCCTCTCATCGAGGCTCTTTTTTATTTCAGTAACAAACTTTTATTTGAAACATTCACAATAGCACTGCGGCCTGCCCACTACTCACGGCACAGGATCATAGCCATGCCCGCCCCAGGGATGACAGCGACTGAGCCGCCTGATGGTTAGCCACAGCCCTTTCCACACACCATGTTTCCTGAGCGCCTCAATGGCGTATTGGGAGCAGGAAGGCGTAAACCGGCACTTGGGTCCCAGCACCGGCGAGATGACCCATTGATACAATTTGATCAATGCTATAAAAGGCAGACTAAGTATCTGCGCTATGCGCTTCATGTACTTGCTTTTGCAGTTTTCTTAAAATTACGCCCATCTTTTCATGCAGCGTGCGGTATGATGGCATTTCACGTCCTGTATAGATAAAAAAAACGGCCAGTTGAATTTGTTTGGCTGCCAACAGGTCGCGGAGCCCATTTTTCTGCAGCCGGTAAGCTTCCCGCATCATCCGTTTGATCCGGTTGCGGTCAACAGCTTTTTTGAAACTGCGGCTGCTGGCGCTGAAACCCGCCTGCAGCGGGGCGTCCAGTGTTTGGGTAAAAAATTTGTACGATGCGCGCAGCGGCGGTATGTGAATGCCTTTTCTTTCACTGAACAACTGTTCAATAATCTTGCGGCGTTTCAGCCTTTCATTTTTTGTAAGCGTATACCGTGCTGCCATCAGTTTCAAAAATAAAATAGCTCCGCGGAAATCCCGGAGCTATACAAATATTTCAGCGTGTCCGTTCCCTTGCGGGCCAGGCGTTTACTTCAGTTTTCTTTCATCAGAAACAGTCAGCTTCTTACGACCTTTCCTGCGACGGCTGGCCAATACCTTACGGCCATTCGCTGTTTCCATACGCTTGCGGAAACCGTGTACGGTTTTGCGGCGGCGGCGATGCGGTTGAAAAGTGCGTTTCATATTCTTTCTCGTTTATCATTTTTTTCCCGCCGCTGGCGGGACTGTTTGAAATATGGCGCCGGATTCCTTTGGGAAAACAGGCCAGGTTTCGGTTTTCGCAGACGGGCCACCATACCCGTCGGGATGAAAGGACGGCAAAGGTAGGACAAATCGGGAAATAATGAAGAAAGAACAAGGATTTTTGAAGAGAGCAGGGCTCCCCGCCATTCAAACACTCCCTTCCAGCTCCAAATGCCTGGAGCTTACCTGTGTACCAAAGAAAGTACTTGCATGATTATCAAAATCTTCCGGCGAATCGGTGGTATAAAAATCCCTTAACCCGCCCCTTGAGCACCGCTGTTCCATTTCCGGGTGCCGCCGCAGGTAATCTTCCAGGCTCCTTGCCACAATGTCGCCCTGCGAAAGCACCGTGATGCCTGCCGGCAGAAATTGTTCAATTTTTTTCCGCAACAACGGGTAATGGGTACAGGCCAGCAGCAGGGTATCTATTCCTTTATCCTGCGCCAATATGCCGTTAATGTGCTTTTTTACGAAGTAATCGGCCCCGGGCTGATCGTATTCATTGTTTTCTACAATGGGCACCCACATGGGGCAGGCTTCCTGGTACACGGTCACTTCGGGAAAGAACTTTTTGATTTCAATGGGATAGGATTCAGACAGCACCGTGCCGGTGGTGGCCAGTATACCGATCTTTTTGGTGCGGGTATACTGCCCGATTACTTCTGTAGTAGGTCGCAATACGCCCAGCACCCTGTTGGCGCCGCCCTGGCCCGACTCCATTTTGGGTAGATCATTTTGCTGAATCGTACGCAGGGCTTTGGCGGAAGCCGTATTGCAGGCCAGAATAACCAGTGGACATCCCTGCCGGAAAAACCAGTCCACGCACTGTAAGGTGTAGCGGTACACGGTATCAAAAGAACGATTGCCATAGGGCGCCCGGGCATTGTCGCCCAGATACAGGTAATCGTATTGGGGCAAGCGTGCAATGATGTCTTTCATAACCGTGAGCCCGCCGTAACCGGAATCAAATATGCCAATGGGGTGGTAGTTCATAGCCTATATAAACAGAGCCGCCCCTGGATGGAACGGCTCCTTGCTTTCAATTCATTTATGCTACAGCTTTATTGTTTCTTCGGGGCAGCAGTGGGAGAATTGTTGCCGGCAGTGGGGCGGTTGGGCAACTTGATGTTGAGCTTCTTGGCCACCAGCTCCAGGATATCATCCCCGGGAGGAGCTACCAGCAAGGCTTCTTTTTCAAAAATGTAAGTGTAACCATTTTCCTTGGCAACAGCCTGCACAGCTTCGTATGCCTTCCTGTTGATGGGGGCAATCAGCTCCTGCTGCTTTTGCTGCAATTGCTGTTGAATGCGCTCTTCTTCACCACCCAGGTCCTGGCCCATCTTAGTCAGCTCCTGTCTTTTAACCGTTTTCTGCGCTTCGGTAAGGGAAACAGAGTCTTTATTGAATTTTTCTATCGCAGCATAAAAAGCATTCTGCTTTTCGGTGGCGCTTTGAATCAACGCATTGCGAAAGTCTGTCAATAGAGAGTCAGCTCTTCTTGTTTCCGGCATGATGCTAACCAGTTCCTGAGAACTGATGTAACCAATCTTCACCTGTGCATATGCTTCACCAGCTACCAAAAGGCCCAGGGCAAACAATGATACTGTAAATAACTTTTTCATCTGTCAAATATTTGTTTTTAGAAGGTCAGACCCGGTAACCATTGTTGCACCGGGTACATTGAAACCATGCATGTTTATGATTGATTTCAATGCTTGCTTGTCCACGCCACCTGCATTGTTGTTTTTCGCCGGTGGATTGATTAATTGGTTTAAGTTGAAAAATCAGTTCTATAAGTTGTTCACCCCGGAAATCTTTCACGTTTATTTAACACCAAGGTCCCTGAGTATATCCTCGCTCCGATCCAGTTTGGGGTCGGCAAAGATAACGGTTATTCCTTCACTTTTATCCAAAATAAAGTCATATTGCCGGTTTACCGCAAGCTTCTGAATGGCATTGTATACCTTGTCCTGTATGGGTTTCACCAGCTCCTGCCGCTTCTTGAAAAGGTCTCCTTCAAATCCGAAACGTTTACGTTGCAGGTCGCGCACTTCTTTTTCCCGCACAAATAATTCATCTTCTCTTTTTTTCCGCAATTCCTCGCTCAGCATTACCTGCTCTGCCTCATAGTTGCGGTACATCTGGTCCAGGGCGGCCTGTTTTTCGTCAATTTCCTTTTGCCATTGCAGGCTGATCTGGTCCAATGCTTTTTGCGCCTCCTTGTATTCCGGCATTTTTTCAAGGATATAACGCGTATCAACAATGGCGTAACGTTGCGCTTTTGCCTCGCTGAGGCCGGGAACCAGCGCAGTAAGCACCATCAGCGCAACAGATAAGGACAGTATCTTTTTCATCTGTATGAATTTTAATTAATAAGCGTTACAAGCAATCCAACCCCGGTACAATGACCATTGCCGGGAATAGTATCAAATCAACATCTCCGAAACCATAGCTCCGCCTGTACGATTCAATTTGATTTTTCCCTGGAACTTGCTATTGGCCATTGGTGATTTTACCGCGGGTTAGCATCACTTGAAATATACGCATTATTCGGGTTCAAATCCAAGCATAAAGGTAAAGCGGGCAGCATCGCGTAGTTTACCACCAGGTTGCAGGCGGTCAAAGCCAACGCCATAATCAAATCCAAGCAAACCAAACATGGGCAGGAAGAAACGCATACCAACCCCCGCACTTCTGCGCAGGCGGAACGGATTGTAGTCTTTGTACGTGTACCATCCGTTGGCTGCTTCAAACCATACCATGCCATAAATGGTGCTGCTGGGATTGGTAGTAAATGGATACCTCAGTTCCAGCGTATACTTGTTGAATATGGTAAAGAACTGGCTTGCGTTCTGCTGATCGGGGTTGATCTTGGGATCGGAGTTTTCATACACAGGATAACCGCGGTGTGCAATGATGTCGTAACCCAATACAAAATTACCATTGGCCAGACCGGCATCACCCACCTGGAACCGCTCAAAGGGCGAGAAGTCGAGGTTCCTGTTATAGCGGCCCATAAAGCCGTATTTGGCAGCCGCCCTCAACACAAACCGCTTATTATCGCCAATAGGTCTGCCGATAGGAATGAACCATTCGGCATTGAACCGCCATTTATGGAATTCGGGCAAACGGTATACATCTTCATTGGTTGAATGCTTCCTGAACAACGAATAAGGCGGCGTGAACTGCGCGCTCAGCAAAAAGTTGCTACCCTGCGTGGGGAACATGGGCATGGGCCCCGACGAGTTGCGGGAGAGCGTGAATTTCAGGCTCAGGTTGTTGGAAGTACCATCGCTGATGCCGGCAAAAATGTATGGATACTTCTGCAGTTTGTATTGCGTAAAGTTCAGGGCATAGATCAGCGTAAAGAAATTGTCGGGCCAGTTCAGTTGCTTACCCAACGCAACGGTTACCCCAAAGTTCTTCAACGAACTGGTATCGCTGAATATGTAACGGTTGGTGGAATAGTCATAACCGCCCTGGCGGAACATACTCTTGTACAGGCTTACCGTGAGCGAATTTCTTTTCTTGCCGCCCAGCCAGGGTTCCGTAAACGAAAAGTTGTACGACTGGTAGGCACGGCCATTCGATTGCACACGCAAACTCAGCTTCTGCCCGTCACCTGTAGGAAGCGGGTCCCAGGCCTTTTTGTTGAAAATATTTTTGATGGAGAAGTTATTGAACGAAACGCCCAGCGTACCGGTAAGACCAATACCGCCACCCCAGCCGGCACTCAATTCCAACTGGTCCGATGAACGTTCTTCCACACCATAATGAATATCCACCGTACCTTCTTCCGGGTTGGGCACCGGGTTGATGCTGATGGTTTCCTGGTTGAAAAAGTTCAGCTGAGCAATTTCACGTTGCGAACGGATGAGATCGGTGCGGCTGAACTTCTCGCCGGGAATGGTATGCAGTTCCCGACGGATCACATGCTCTTTTGTTTTTTCATTACCGGAAATGGTAATGTTCTTGATAGTGGCCTGCGGTCCTTCGATGATGCGTATTTCAAAATCAATTGTATCGTTGTATACGGCAGTTTCCACCGGGTCTATGCGGAAAAACAGGTAGCCGTCATCGTAATACAATCCGCTGATGTCTCCGCCCTCCGGCGACATGGATTTACCCAGCCGCTTATTAAGAATGTCAAGATTATAAATATCACCTTTTTCAATTCCCAGCAAAATATTCAGCACCGAATCGGAATAAACGGTATTGCCTTTCCAGGTGATGTTACCAAAGTAATAACGGCGGCCCTCACTGACTTTGAGGTCTACATTGAGATTGCCCCTGCTGTTGAAATAGGTGGTATCGTCCAGG
>Ga0182741_1000333_pt1 | contig 71861 bp, 60 predicted proteins | sample eDN5th37CBELigOP_FD_128874 | JGI IMG/M metagenome (GOLD analysis project Ga0182741, IMG submission 128874) | Enriched Organic Plus compost microbial communities from Emeryville, California, USA - eDNA 5th pass 37_C BE-Lig OP (version 2) (version 2) ...
AGTCGGTCCAGCAGCCGGTCGCGGGAGATCAGGGCCTGCGGGCGGAGGGTCGGCGCGGCGACGACGATTGAGCCGCCGGTTTCGGCGTGATGCAGGAGGATGAACGCGAGCAACTGCGCGAGCATTTCGTCCTTCCCGGCCTGGCGGGAGAAGACGACCGCAAACTGATCGCCCCGGCCGGCGAGGATGCTCTCGGCGATGGGGCGTGCCGCGTCCAACTGGTAGGGGCGAAGGCTGCGTTGGGGCAACAGGTCGCGCGAGAACATTGCGATTTCGGCGGGAAGCTGCTGCACGATCCCTGTCATCCGCTCACCCATCGCGCGAGCATGTCGACGAGGATGCTGCCGATGACGAGGTAGAAGATGGTATCGACGCGGTTCTTGATCTCGGCGAGATCGTCCTCGAGGTTCTCGACCTTCTGGCGGGTTATGGCCTCGTAGGCGGTTGCCGGCTCGAGGTCGACCGGCGTTGGCGGGGTCGTGTTGCGGACCTTTCGTTTGGGCGAGATGATGCGTCGCGGTTGGACGAGGTGTGCGTTGGTGTCCATGGCGGCTCCTTGCCGGGTATCTGTACCGCCGGAGCCTGTCTCCGGCGTCGTGCGCAACTGCAGGGTCCGGCGGTACGCGTGGCTATCCGCTACGAGGGCCGGATGGCCCAGGGGAGGAATGCAGGAAAGAGAACACATGTTCTATTCCCTGTACTATCTATACGCAACGAGCGAGGAAAAATGCGCCACGACGAACGTGGGAACCATCTGCCGGAGAAAGGCGTTATCTACCCAGACGCGAGCGGAAGCCTCCATCGCACGTTCGCGACGCGCCGGATCGGGCACCATACGACCAGCGCGGAACGGGACCGAACGGTCGGTTTCCGAGAGAGCCTTCTATGAAGGAATGGAGTGGGTACATGCGGAAGATGTTTACGGCGCTGCTGGCGCTTTTCATGTTGATCGGGAGCACAGCTTCCGTGGCGATGGCGCAGGATGCCACCCCCGGAGCCGATGAGCCGGTTGCTCCGTCCGGTGGCGAGACCGCCTTCGCTGGCGGCATTGGCGAGCCGGCGGCGTACTTCTCGGAGCGTGGTGACGCGATCGCCCTGATCACGGTCACCGACGTGGAGCGCGGCTGGCAGGACTACGGCGAGTACTACGAGCCGGATCCGGGCTATGAGTACGTCGCGGTGACGTTCGAGATCGAGAACCTCGCCCGCAACAACATGATCGCGGAGCCGTTCGACTTCTCCATGCTCGATGAGCTGGGCCGCAACAACTCCCGCTCCTACGTGAGCGTTGACGAGGACAGCGGCGTGACGATCTTCGAGGACGACACGGCGATCGCTTCCGGCGAGACCGTCGAGCTGACGATCATCTTCGAGCTGTATGAGCAGACCGAGACCGCGGCGCTCATGTGGCAGCCGGACAGCGGCATCATCGTCATGGTTGACCTGCGCGACGCCTAGTCCGCACATCGCCAGACGGTACGCAAAACACCCCCGACGGGATCTTCCCGCAGGGGGTGTTTTGCGTGGGGCGGCAGGCAGTCCGGCGCAGCTGGATGGACTCAGGTTGAGGGCGCGATGGCGGTGCCAGCGTCCGGAGGCTGCGGCTCAGGGATGTCGCCCGTCGGGGCGGTCAGGCGAGCCAGCTCCGCCGGGCTCGACCGTTCCACGAGCTGGAGATAGAGCAAGGTGACGGCGATGACCGAGATCGGGATCGTCAGGGCGTAGAGGATGCTGCTCGTCGCATTGGCGAAACCGACCGCTGTTCTCCCGAGTGTCAGCAGGCCGAAGCCGACAGCGATTCCCGGGATCGTCGCAAGGAGATCGAAGGCAAGGACGGCAAAGAAGGTTTTCCACCAGCGACCGCTCACGAGCGTGTGGCTGACCCGGAGGGAATCCGCGCTCGACACCTGCCCGTCGAAGACCAGGACCTGCATGAAGAAGTGCCACCGGATGGCCAGCCAGAGCGCGATCGGGATCCCGATGGCGGTGGCAAGCGGGATACCGGTGAGGATCACGAAGATCAGGAATGCGAGGGCAATCGCCGGCGTTCGGCCACTGGCCAGACGGTACGAGCGGAGGACATCCGGCTGCTGTCCCCGGGTGATGTCCGCAACCGCCTGGACAACGGCGGGCGCGATGACGAGCAACATGGCCAATTGCTGGATGCTTCCGACGAGTGACACTGCGGTCAGGCGGGCGCCTGCGGTCTCATCGAACCAGTCAATGATGAATCGGAGCGGCTGGCGATCGATGAGGAACGCTTGCAGGACGTTGAAGACGATGCCGATCGGGATCGCGACCAGGCCGATGCCCGTGAACAGCCGCCAATGGTCGCGATAGAGCCGGAACGCCTGGCGGAAAATCGGCCAGGATCGCCGCGTGAACCAGAGGAAGACTCCGAAGGCGAGCGCGACGGTCGGCAGGGTGATCCACGGATAGACAAGCGCGAGGATGAGCAGGCGGGAGCCGGACTCCGTCAGCGAGCAGAACGCCTCCGTCATGGTCGGGCCGAGGGCGTCGGATGCTGGAACGACGATGCTGAAGGGGCGCCAGTCTTCGGCCGCCTGCCATGGATCGATCCAGCGGGCGTTGAGGTTCATGCCGACCGGGCCGTTGAACGATGCCGGTTGACGTTCCCCCCAGCGCCCCTCATAGAGGAGCCAGGCCCACTCGCCGTCCGGGTCGATCTCGTCCGGGACGAGTACCGCAATCAACGGGACGCGCGTCGACGGGCCGGATGAGACGTCGCACCCGAAGCCGGAGTTGCGCTCGCCCCAGGCGAGGAAGGTGTCGTTGCTGAAGAAGGTGGCGTGTGACCCCGCCGCGGGATAGACGAGGGGATGCGTGCCATCCTCGAGCTGGAGCTTGTCGTCGCCCCAGTCCGCCATCTCGCCGTTGCCGTGTTGCGAATACCCGACCCGGTCGGGCGAGGTCTGGAGCGCTTCCTCGGCGCTCGCCACATCGTCCCAGAAGACCTGGATCATCTCCCAGTCGGATTCATGGGTGTTGTTCCAGTCGTTGAAGTACCAGTAGAACCAGTACTGGAGCGCCAGCCGTTGCCCGTCCTCGTCGACGACGACTCGGGCGTAGGTGGTTGGCTCGAGGCCCAGCTCCTCGATGCGCAGGCGCTCGTCGTTCTCGTAGGTGCAGCCGGGGCGGCGAGGATCTCCGGGGAAATCCATATAGGTATCGGGGCCATAGGTCGCGAGCTCGACGGCGTCCGGGCCGGTGCCGAGGACATCGTCCGTGGCCGAGTCACGGATCAGTACGCGCTCGTTGTCGAGGACGATCTCGACCGGGAGCGGGAGGTAGGGCTCGCCACCGCCGGGAGGGAGCGCGCAGGCGCGATCCTGCGTGCGGAGATATGCGACGGGAACGTACCGGTCAGCGAGCTGTTGCGCGGCTGACGGACCTGCGTCCTGCGCCCGTGCCGGGGGGAGCAGGGTACCGATCGAGGCAATAAAGACCAGGACCACGAGCACGAGGCGGGACAAGCGCGTCATCGGCTACCTCCCGGAGTCGGCGTGCGCATCCAAGTGGGGGTGTGCGTGGCCATTGTAGCGACGTCGACTGGAAAAAGGGTGACGTGCCCATCATCTTGGGCGGATCATGGAGTGCTCCACGTGACGATGGTTGCTGCCGTGCCTGGCGCACGGTACGTCGTCCGAAATGTGACCATGCGAACGAATCTACCATGACATTCTGTAAGATGGTGATACATCTGGAATAGCTTTCCGGGTATATATCTTCCTCGCGACCGACGCGACCGCCGGCCACGACTCCGGGCCCTTCCTCCTTCTTGCCGGGCACCACGCCCGTATCCCATCAGAAAACGAATCGGCTCCACCCGCTGCTCCACATCGCCGGGCACCGTGTACCGCGCCCGACGCTACCGGGACCCGCATGAGATGGCTGTGCCGCCGCGCGTGGCGGTATCGGGAAGCGGAGAAACGCTATGAGCCAGGCCGCTGCGCCAGCGCCGGTGCCCTCGGACAAGACGTTCATGGAGCGCATGCTGGACGGGATCGAGAAGGTCGGGAACAAGGTGCCCCATCCGGTACTGATGTTCCTGTACCTGATCGCCTTCATCATCGTGCTCTCGGCCATCCTCGACCTGGCGAACGTCACGGTGACGGAGACGATTGCCGAGCCGGTGCCGGTGCAGACGGTGCCCAACTACTACGAGGACACGACCCAGGACCAGTTCCAGGTCCTCTATGAGGACGAGGAGTATTGGGAGGACGCGGAGTTCGAGCTTCGCGAGGTGGCCGTCTCGATCAACAGCCTGCTGACGGTCGAGGGAATCCGGTTCATCTTCTCGACGTTCGTTACGAACTTCCAGGGCTTCGGCGTGGTGGCCGTGACGTTTATCGCGATGATGGGCGCCGGGGCGGCCGAGGGCGCGGGGATGATGGACGCGCTCATCCGCAAGCTGGTGCAGACGGCGCCCAGCGGATTGATCACGTTCCTGATCGTGCTCGTCGGCGCGCTCTCGAGCGTCGCGTCCGATGCCGGCTACCTGATCCTCATCCCGCTCGCCGCCGTCGCCTTCCATACCCTGGGCCGTAATCCGCTCGCGGGCATGGCCGCCGGGTTCGCCGGCGTGGCCGCGACGTTTGCCGTCAACATCATTCCCCAGCCGATCGACGCGATGATCACGGAGATCGCGAACGAAGCGATTGCGCTTACCAGTGGCGACGAGATCACCGTCGTCAGCAACTACTACTTCAGCATCGTTTCCATGTTCTTTCTTTGCATCGTCGCCACGGTCGTAACCGAGCGGATCGTCGAGCCCCGGCTCGGTCCGTGGGACCCGGCGATGGCCGGCGAAACCGACGACGAGGGATCGGCCGAGCAGACGCCGGAAGAGCAGGAGGCGGAGGCGAAGGGCCTTCGCTACGCCCTGTTCGGTTTCCTCGCTGTCCTGGTCCTCGTTCTCCTGGTCACGGTCCCTCCCGGCGCGCCGCTGCGCGAGCCGGAAACGGGCGACATCATCGGGAACACCCCGTTCATGGACAGCCTGCTGTTCATCATCACCCTGTTCTTCCTGGTGTCGGGCGTGGCGTTTGGCGTGGGCGCGGGGACGGTCACGAGCGCGAACGACGTGATCGCGTCGATCACGAAAACGTTCAGCGGCCTTGCCGGGTTGGTCTTCATGCTGCTGATGATTGCGCAGTTCATTGCCTACTTCAATTTCACCGGCATGCCCCGCTTCGCCGCCATCGGCATGTCCGATCTCCTCGAGCGGGCCGGCCTGGGCGCGGTCCCGTTGCTCGTCGGGTTCATCATCGTGATCTTCGTGCTCGATTTCATCATCCCGGGCGTGATCCCGAAATGGGCGATCTTCGCCCCGGTCTTTATCCCGATCTTCGTCCGGCTCGACATCGCGCCCCAGACGCTCCTGGCGGCGTACCGGATCGGCGATACGCCCGTCAATACGCTCACGCCGTTGATGGTGTATTTCCCCTTCATCGTGCTGATCGCGCAGCGGTACCGGCGGGATGCGGGGATCGGCACCGTCATCTCCCTGATGCTCCCGTACGCGGTGATCATGGGCATCTTGTGGATCGTCCTCTTCGTCGCCTGGTTCCTCATTGGCATCCCGCTCGGCCCGGGTTACCCGGTGGAGGTTTAGGTGCCCGGGCGCGGGGAAGGCGGGTGAGATGAGCGACGAGGCGATCATCCTGACCATCCTGGCGGTCTCCGTCGTCGTGTTCGTTTGGAACCGGCTGCCGGTCGGCATCGTGGCGCTCGGGGTCGCGCTGGCGCTGTGGGCGACCGATGTGGTCACGCTGGAGGAGGCGTTCGCGGGGTTCGCCAACCCGACCGTCATCCTGATCGCGGCGCTGTTCGTAGTCGCCGAGGCGCTCGACGCGGCGGGCGTCACGACCTGGGTCGGGCAGATGGTGGTGCGGCACGCGGGCGGGAGCCGGGGCCGGCTGCTGATCCTCGTCATGGGGGCGGTCGCGGTACTGACTGCCCTGATCACGCCGAACGGATCGGTCGCCGCGCTCTATCCCATGGTCGTGGTGCTCGCCGTCCGGCTGGGCGATACGCCGTCGAAACTCCTGATGCCGGTTGCGTTCGCCGCCCATGCCGGGGCGCTCCTGATCCTCACCGGGTCGCCGGTATCGCTGCTTGTCTCCGAGGCGGCGGATGAGGCGGGCGTCGGGCGGATCGGGTTCTTCGAGATCGCGCTTGTCGGGGTGCCGCTGCTGATCGGGACGGTCACGGTGGTGATCCTGTTCGGGGAGCGACTGCTGCCGGCGCGGACGCCCCGGTCGTTCTCGCGCGACCTGAGCAAGCTGCCGTCAACGCTGAAGGGTCAGTACCTGACGGGCGATGAGCTGGAGATCTTCCTCGTTGGGCGGGAGTCGCCGTTCCTCGGTCTCCCGGCGGACCAGATCGGCGATCCGGATCATCCCGAGGTGCACGTCATCAGCGTCAAGGACGCGAGGGGCGTGCCGATGAGCCACGAGACCGTCGATACCGCCACGCGCATCGTGCTCCGGGGGCGCAAGGACGACATCCGGGCGTTTGCCGCCGACAACGGGCTGATCCGGCCGAAGGAGGCGGGCGCCGCCCCGCTGGAGAGCGGGCTCGTCAATCGCGAATTCGGCGCGGCGGAGGTCATCGTCGCGCCACGATCGGACTACATCGGGGATCGTGTCTTCCCGGGGATGGTGACGGACAGCGGCAACCTGGTCGTGCTGGGCGTCCAGCGATATGGCGAGGATGTCGGGGTGGCGGAGACGACGCTGAAGGCGGGTGACTCGTTGCTGTTGCAGGGGCGCTGGGATGCGCTGGATGAGTATACCGTCGATCCAAACGTTGTCCTGATCGACACGCCGGACGCGATCCGGCGCCAGACGGTGCCGCTCGGTCCGAGGGCGCTGCCGGCGCTGGCCGTGCTGGCGGTCATGATCGTCCTGCTCGGCACGGGCGTCGTTCCACCCGCGATCGCGTGCCTGCTGGCGGCGCTGGCGATGGTGCTGCTGCGGGTGGTGACGGTGAACCAGGCGCACCGGTCGATGTCGTGGACGACGATCATCCTCGTGGCGGCGATGATCCCGCTCTCGAACGCGATTACGGACAGCGGTGCGGCCGAATCGATCGCGACGGGGCTCATCGACGCCGTCGGCGACGGCGGCCCGTACGTGATCATGACCGGGATCTTCCTTATTACCGCGTTACTGGGGCAGATGATCAGCAATACGGCGACGGCGCTGATACTGATCCCCATCACGGTGTCGATCGCGGCCGAAGGCGGGTATTCGCCGATGACGATGCTCATGTGCCTGAACGTCGCGGCCGCGGCGGCGCTCCTGACGCCGATCGCGACGCCGGCAAACCTGATGGTGATGGAGCCGGCTGGCTACAAATTCGGGGACTACTGGAAGCTCGGGCTGCCGGTGATGGGCGTCTACTACGTCGTTGCCGTGTTGCTCATGCCGCTGATCTGGCCGCTATCGTGAGCGTGGGGTTCCCTGCGTTCCCCGGGTCCGGACGGAACGGTCGCGTGTCATCTCGTATCGAAAGAGGGAGCGATCATGGACATCCTTCTCGGCATCTTCCTGCTGGTCCTCGGGATCGCGGTCGCATTCATCGGGATCCAGCTGTTCTTCTTCATGCTGCCGATCATCGGTCTTGTCGCCGGGTTCTATGTTGGCGCCGAGCTGATGACGGCCTTGCTCGGGGACAACTTCCTGAGCACCGTAACCGGCTGGATCGTCGGCATCGTGGTCGGGCTGCTGTTCGCAGCGATCTCCTGGTACTGGTGGTACGCGGGGGTCCTCATCTCGTCCGGCGTGGTCGGCGCCGTCCTGCTCTCCGGGATCGGCCACGCACTGGGCGCGGATTCCGGATTCGCGCTCTTCCTGTTCGGGTTGGTCGGGGCCTTCCTGTTCACCTTCGTCACGCTTACGCTGAATCTCCCGGTCTACATGGTCATCTGGAACACGGCGCTGAGCGGGGCCGCGATTGCGGTCTCCGGGGCGATGCTCCTGTTCAACCGGATCCAGCGTGAGGACCTGGAATATGGCGCGGCGGTGGCGGCGATCCGGGAGTCGTGGGTCTGGCTGCTTGTCATGATCGCCGTGGCGGCCATCGGGTTGGGCCGGCAGCTCCAGCTCAAGGAGCAAATCCGCCTACCCGGGCATCGATGGGCGCCGGCGCAGGGGAGCGTGTGACATGGGCGACCAGGCGGCGAGTCTCGTCAACAAGGGACTGCCGTGGCGATCCGACGTTCGTTGGCCGGTCGTCGCGGCGGAGGCCGTTGCGCTCGTCGGGCTTGGCATCTTCATGCTGGTTGATAGCGAGGCAGCCGGCAGGGCCGTCCTGCAGATCATCGGGGTGGTCCTGCTCGTTACCAGCGTTGTGCTCGGCGCAGGATGGCTCCGGGCCAGCGAGGCCAGGCTCGGGGAGTTCGATGCTTTCCGTGCCGGGATCGGCGTGACGGTCGGGCTCATCGCGACGGTCAGCTGGTGGTCCGACTACATCGAGCGGGGGGCGGTCCGGCAGATTCTGGGGTGGGGGTTGGTTGCATACAGCGTCCTGCACCTGGCGGGGCTACTCGTGGTACGTCGGCGCGCGAGTATCCGGCCCAGCGTGGTCCTGATCGTTGTCCTGACCCTGGTCCTCGGAATCATCCTGCTGACGTCGGACGACAGCGTATCTGAAGGCCGGGTCACCCTGCTGGGCGCGGTCTTTGTGGGAGGCGGCGTCCTCCTTGGGGCGTGGGCGTATTACCTGTACACGCGTTCGGAATCACAGAGGCCCACTTGAGCGCGAATGTGTCCGGGCACAGCTGGAGGAAGGCTCTGATGGAACATGCGAGTGAGACGGCCCGTACATGGTCGCGGGAACATGGCGAGGAATTCCGTGCGCAGCTCTTCGAGATGCTTCGCATTCCCAGCCTCAGCGGCGATCCCGCCTTCGCGGCCGATGTTCGGCGGATGGCGGAGTGGCTCGCCTCCCATATGCGGGGACTCGGGCTGGACAAGGTTGCGGTGATGGAGACGGCGGGGCACCCGGTCGTCTACGGCGAGTGGATGGGCGCGGGGGACGACCGGCCGACCCTGCTCGTCTACGGCCACTACGATGTGGTGCCGGCGGCGATGGAGGACGGATGGGACACGGATCCGTTCGAGCCGGTGGTGAAGGACGGGAAGGTCTACGCGCGCGGGGCGACGGACGACAAGGGGCAGCTCTTCATCCATGTGAAGGCGCTGGAGGCGTTCCTGAAGACGTCCGGCGCGGCGCCGGTGAATGTCAAGTTCCTGATCGAGGGCGAGGAAGAGGTCTCGTCGCCGAACCTGACGCCGTTCATCGAGGAGCATCTCGAGCTGCTGGAGGCCGATGTCTGTGTGATCAGTGACTCGTCGATGCGCGCGATCGAGGAGCCGGCGATCACGCACAGTCTGCGCGGGATGACCTACATCGAGATCGAGGTGCGCGGGCCGCGCGAGGACCTGCACAGCGGGTTTTTCGGCGGCGCGACGCACAACCCGGCGCTGGCCCTGGTCGAGATCCTGGGGTCGCTTTACAACGAGGACGGGACAATTGCCGCGCCGGGGTTCTACGACGATGTGGTGGAGCTGACCGGCGCCGAGCGGGAGATGATCGCGAAGGGCGCGATGAGCGAGGAGCAGTTCCGCGAGGCGACGGGCGTGCCGGCGGTGTGGGGCGACGATCGGTACACGATCAAGGAGCGGATCTCGGCGCGGCCGACGCTCGATATCAACGGAATCTGGGGCGGGTACAGTGGTCCCGGCCCGAAGACGATCATCCCGGCGAGCGCCGGCGCGAAGGTGAGCTCCCGGCTGGTGGGCAACCAGGATCCGGACCGGATCTTCGAGGTGCTGAAGGCGCACATCGAATCCGTGACGCCCCCGACCGTCGATGTCGAGGTGCGGCTGCTGACCACAGGCAAGCCGGCGCTGATTCCTTTCGATCTCCCGGAGATGCAGGCGGCCGCCCGGGCCTACGAGCGGGGCTGGGGACATGCGCCGGTGTTCACGCGCGGCGGCGGAAGCATCCCCGTTGTGGCGGATATCGTGGACAAGCTCGGGATCCCGGTGGTGATGATGGGCTACGGGCTGGATACCGACGGCCTGCACTCACCGAACGAGCACTACAGCCTCGAGATGTTCGAGCGCGGGATCGAGACGGCTATCGTTTATATGGATGAGCTGGCGCAGCTGTAGGACGGAATACTGAACCACCTGCCTTTGCCGCTTGGTCGGGATAACGTGGCTGAGATGCGGTGATGGCCGAGGCGAGGCTGGCAACGTCGCTTCGCGTTGGGGCTTCCGGCCGAGCCCGCAGGGCGAGAAGCGGAAGCGGGCCCCTGCTCCGCTCAGAATGACGAAGCGGGGCAGGGGCCCGCTCTGTATGGTTATGAATCCCAGTCCGCGCGGGGCATGGCGCGCCATTCGTCGGCGAGGAGGTCGAAGACGACCATGCTGCCGAAGTTGCCCTCGTAGGGGTAGAGCCAGGTCACCCGGCCGGCTTCCTTGTAGCCCTGCTTGCGCAGCGCGGCGGCCGAGCGGGTGTTCGGGAAATAGACCCACGACTCCACCATGTGCAGCCCGAGGACGTCGAACGCGTACTCCAGCAGGAGGTGCTTCGCCTCCGAGCCGTAGCCGCTGCCGCGGTAATCCGGCCGGTGGAAGAAGCTGCCCGTTTCCGCATACATGTTCACGTAGTCAACGCCGAAGAGGTTCACCGAGCCGATAAGCTCGTCGTTCTCTCGCAGGCACACGCTGAACGAGATCGTATCCGGATGGCTGTCATCCTGGATGCTGGTGATCCAGTTCGCGTGCAGGACCTCCGTCGGCAGGTGGCGCCCGACGTCGAAGAAGGTCTCCGTTTCCTTGCGGGCCCATTCGGCGACCTGCTTCGCGTCGGCCTTCTCCTCCGGCCGCAGGTAGACCCGCTTGCCGACGAGAATGGCGTTCTTCGGCGGGTCGCCCTCGAGCATCACCTTGGGTGGGACCGGGCGCGGCTCGCCGGATCCGGATTTCGGAAGCTCGGTCTCCATCGGGTCGCCGAGGGTCTCCAGCCAGCCCTTGTTGTGGTAGCTGTACATCACGTTGTCGACGCGCTGGCCGTCAACGAAGAACATCTCGCGCCAGCGCGCGCACTCGCGCATGCCGAACGCGGCCAGCGCCTCGATCACGATCGTCTCCGACGCGGGAAGCTCGGTATTGAGCGACGGCATGTGCCGCTCGTCCACCGCCCAGGCCGCGCAGAGGGTGATCGCTTCGGCTTTCCAGCGCTGCCCCTGCTCGCCGTAGAGTGGGTCGACATGGGCCTCCAGCTCCACAACCGTCTCGTAGTTGCCGGCACGGACCGAGCCGACGAGGACATCGTCGCTCTTGCGGACGATCGCGTAGTAGCTCTGCTTGTTCTTGCCGGCCTTCGGGAGCTCTTCCTCGATCCACTTCTTCATCAGCTCGGTGGATTTCGGGAAGACCGAGTTACGCCAGGACGCCGCGTTCTTCTCGTCACCGACCTGGAAGGTGCGGAGGTAGACCTCATTGCCAACGAGGAAGGTCTGGCCCTGATGCCCGGTGCCGGGAACCAGGGTGGGTTCGGATGTATCTGCCTGGCCGTTGCGCGCCGCGTGCGCGCCGTGCTGTGTTACTGCTGTCATGATTAGCTGTTCTCCGGGTAGGCGGTCTCGGTACGGGGCATGGCGCGCCACGTGTCGGCCAGCAACTCGAAGGTCACGAAGCTCTCGAACCGGCCGCTCTTGCGGGTGAGCCAATGCTCCCGGCCAACCTGCGTGTAGCCCTGCTTGCGCAGCGCGGCGGCGGAGCGGGTGTTGGCGAACATGACCCACGACTGCAGCGAGTGCAGGCCAAGGGTGTTGAAGGCGTAGTCGAACATCAGGTGTTTCGCCTCGGTGCCGTAGCCGCCACCCCGGTAATCCGGACGGTGGAACTCGCTTTCCGACTCCGCGTGACGATGCTGGTAGTCGATGCCGTCAATCCCGACGGCGCCGATCATCTCGTCCGTCTCGCGCAGGCAGACGGCGAAGCGGACCCATTCCTGCGGCTCGTCCTCCTGCAGGCTGTGGAACCAGCTTTCCAGCGAGGAAACCGTCGACATGCCGCGGCCACCGCTCCAGAACCCTTCGGTTTCCTTGCGCTGCCACTCGGCGACGACTTTGGCGTCGTCCTTCTGGAGCGGGCGCAAGTAGACTCGCGGTCCGACGCGCATGGCGTTCGGCGGCGGCGTGCCTTCGACCGCCACGGGCGCGACCACCGGGCGCGGCTCGCCGGTGCCGGATATCGGCAGCTCCTCGTCCGCCGGGTCACCGAGCGTCCGGATCCACTGCTTGTTGATGTACTCGTAGTTGTGGCAATCAACCCAATGGTCGCCGCGCTTGAAGTATTCGCTGAACGTGTAACTCCTGCGGGCGCCGATCGCTTCCAGTGCCTCCATCAGGATCGGCCGGTCGGCCGGGATGTTGTTGATGTAGGTGATCACGCGGTGCTGCTCGTCGACGCGCCACGGCAGGAAGACCTGCAGCGCCTCGCCGAGCCAGCGGTCGCCCTGCTCGCCAAAGAGCGGATCGACGAACGGGGTGACCCAGGTCGCATGGTTCCACACCTCCATGGTGATGGAGCCAACGATGCGGTCGTCGGACTTGCGGACGACGACGAGGCGGCCGGTGTCCCGTTCCTCCTTCATTTCCTCGGTGATGTACTTCTCGGCGCGAGAGCTGGAGCGCGGAAGGATGGTGTTCATCCACGACATCGAGAATTTCGCGTCGGCCTCGACGATGGTGCGGAGGTAGACGTTCTCGCCGACGAGAAAGGTCTGCCCCATGGACCCGGTGCCGGGCTCGACAGATGTGTTGGTTTCTGCGGTTTGTGACATTGATCGTCCTCTGGCAACGGGCACATGCGGCAGGCGTGGAGGTTCCGGCACCACGACAATGCCGGGCACACCACGGCAGAGCGCCGCGATCCCGCAAAATGGCCTGGTTGTTCGTCGTCCTGGTAGAAAAGTGGATTACCGGCGGTGCCGGCAAGCCTGGTGGATGTCAGCCGCCCGTTGTTCGGGCGACGGTCTTGGTGATGGTATTGGTCATCGTCATCACCCCTTTCCGTCACTGGCCGTTTGCGATGCCGGGGAGACATCGTGGCCGCGAGCTTTCCCGGCGCGAGCCGGTCATCTGCAAGGTCCACCATACATGCCGCGAGCGGTGCGACAGGCGCGCGCGTCCTCGTTCTCTGAACGCGGTGCGGCTCCCAGAATACACGAAGCGAGCGGAAAAAGGTGACGATTTTGTCACGGATTCCTGCGATCGTGGATTCTGGCTACATGTCTGATTGGTCATCTATTGTCCCGGGAGTTGTTCAGGGGAGGGTGCTTCCTGTACTCCAAGGGTGTGACGCGACGAAGCCCCTTCCGGTCATGCCGTGCGGCGAGCGTGCCGCAAGACCTGCCCGCGACCCGGTCGCCGCGCCAGGGGCAGGGGTCTGCTGATGTGCTCCGCATCCCACACGCGGGGCTCCGACCTGGCGTCGAAGGGCATTCGCCATGGCTGTCACGATTTCCCGCAGGGCCTTCACCATTGGTGGTATCGCGACCATGCTCGGGATCCCGGCCGTCCCGTTGGAGCCTGCGCTCGCGCAGGGGCTGGACCTGACCGGATTCGGCCTCCCGACCCTCGACATCGGACTCTCGAACGTCGCGTATGAACACGTCCCGGCGGAGATCGAGGCGGGCCGCTACCTCGTGAACGTCGATGTCCGGGACGACGTCCAGGCGTACATCGGCACGGAGTTCATCAGCCCTCCGCCGGGGATGTCCGCCCTGGAATTCATGATGGCGATGGGGATCGTCGCCTTCCCGGGGATCCCGGCGCCGACGCCGGAGAACGGTGGCGAGGGTTTCCCGGATTTCATCTACCGGACCGCGTTCGCTGGCGGACCCGTCGGATGGCCGGGTTCCACGGCCCAGGCGATCGTGGATCTTCCGCCCGGGGAGTGGATCGTTCTCAGCGATGGTGAGGGCGCGACCCAGCCGCCGGCGATCATCAATGTGTCTGGCGAGATGCCCCTGAACCTGCCGGAGCCGAAGGCGGACATCACCGCGACGCTGGTCGATTTCAGCATCGAGCTCGAGGGGGACCTGACCGCGGGGGATCATGTGGTCCGGCTGCGGAACGAGGGCGAGGAACCGCATTTCCTGCTGCTGGGCGTAGGGCCGGAGGTCATGACCGACGATCTTGTCGCCCGCAGCCTGGAGCCAGGCCCCGGCCCGAACGGGTTCAACCTGAACACCGATGTGACCACCGTCATGCTTAGCTCGACGCAATCCGCGGGCACGGAGCAATGGGTGCCCCTCACGCTGGAGCACGGCACCTATGTTGGCACCTGCTACTTCCCGGCCACCGGAGGATGGGAGCCTCATGTGAACATGGGCATGCATATGGTGTTCACGGTCGACTGACACAGGAAGGGCCGGTCATTCCTGACCGGCCCTTGTGATGTGCGTCTTCTCTATGGCGTGGCGGCTGGCTCGGCGGTTGGCGCGGCCGCAGGCTCCATCAGCTGATGCAGATGCTCCATCCGGATGTAGGCGGTGTAAATCGCCTTCGTTGCCGGAGCGGCGTAGGATACGCCCTCGCCGACGTTTTCTACCATCACGACCGAGGCGATGGTCGCCTCCGAGCCGTCTCCCGGATACGGCCCGTAGGCCGCGAACCACGAGTGTGGCCGGTCGGTGCCGTCGAGCTGGTTCTGCGCCGTGCCGGTCTTGCCCGAGATCGGCCAGCTGAAGTCGCCGAACACCTGATAGGAGCCGTACCCGGAGGCGTTGCTCGTCTGGTCGCGGAGCATCGCCTGGATCTGGGAGATCTGCTCGTCCGTCAGCGGCAATTCGCGAATGACGGTGCGTTCGCCGACCTGTACCGGATCCTCGCCCTCGACCTGCGTGCGATCGACGACATACGGCTGCAAGAGCGTGCCGCCGTTGGCGATGGCGGCGTAGGCGTTCGCCATCTGCAGCGGCGTCGCGAGCTGGAAGCCCTGGCCGATGGAGAGGTTCACCGCGTCACCGCGCGCCCAGCCGTCGTTCATGTTCTCCAGCTTCCACTCCGGGTCAGGCACGACGCCCGCGATCTCCGGGAAGTAGGGGATGCCGGTCGGCGCGCCGAGCCCGAAGGCGCGGGCCATGTCCGGGAGCAGATGCTCGTCCTTCGTGTCGAGGTCGACGGCGATCTGGTAGAAGACGGTGTTGCAGGAGTTCACGAGACCCCAGTGCAGGTTCATCATGCCCTGCGCGCCCATCCCGTTCTCCATGACCCAGTCGTTCCATTCGACGCCGGCCAGCTCGAACGACGCAGGGCAGTTGATAGGCGTTTCGGCGGTGTAGCCGAGGTCCTTCATCGCGCCGGCGGTCGTGATGAGCTTGAAGATCGATCCGGTCGGGTACGCCTGCCGCGTCGCGCGGTTCGCCTGCGCGGTCAGCAGCGGGTCGTTCATCACCGCGAGGTCCTCTTCCGAGAAGTCCCCGGTGATGAACCCGTTCGGGTCGAACGTCGGGTGGCTGACCATCGCCAGCACCCCGCCCGTGCGCGGGTCGATGACCACGGCGGAGGAGCGCTCCGCGAGCTTCTTGTCGTCATCGTCCGAGTCAGGATCATCCTTGACCAGCGCCGTGAGCGCCTTGTCGACCTCGATCTGGAAGTCGACATCCACGGTCAGGTAGATATCACGCGGAGGATCGCCTTCGGAGACGCCCAGCTCGAACCGCTCGGCGCGGGTCTCGCACTCGACGATCAGCAGGCGTCCGCCCGGCTTCCCGGTCAGCAGTTCGTTTGCGCCCAGTTCGAGTCCGGCGCGGCCGATGAGCTGGTCCGGGATGATCAGTCCCGACTCGTCCCGCTCGATATCTTCCTGCGTCGCGATGCTGACCCAGCCGACGAGATGGGCCGTGACCGGGCCGTACGGGTAGCTGCGCTGGGTTGCGCGCGTGACCTGCACGCCGTTGTACGGCTGGAGCGCGTTGATCAGGTTCGTGTTTTCGCTGGCCGGGAGGTCCTTGATGGGAACCGCCCAGTCCGGCCCGCCGGCAGAGGCAACCCGCTCCTCGATCGTGCTGACCGGCACGCCGGTCACCTCGCTGACCGCCGCGTAAGTGGTCGCGGGGTCGGAGACGTTGGCCGGGATGACGCTGACGCGCGCGACGGCGGCGTCCTCCGCGAGCACCTTGCCGTTGCGGTCCAGGATGCGGCCGCGGTTCATGGACTCGGCGACGAAGTCAACGCAGCCGGACGTGCCGAGGTCGCGGAAGACGGTGCCCGGCGTCCATACGACGCGCCAGTTGTCGCCCTCGCGGGTGAAGAAGAGCTCGTTCTCCTCCTGGATCTCACCGACGAGGCTGGAGGTGAACGTGACCGAGAAGGGGACCGCGCCCGCAAGCGATGCCTCGCCGGTCACCTCCGCGTCGATGGCGGTGAGGCCGGCTTCGTTCTCGATCGCCTGGTACCGGCCGATGAATTCCTCTTCGGTCATCGACTGGCGGGTGGCGTCGGACGTGAGCTGGTACATGCTGGCGTAGTCGCCAGCCTCCCAGTACGACATCCAGTTCTCGGCGATCGCCGTCGGCTGGGTGACGTCGACGGCTGTCGCGGTCGGCACCGGCGTGTACGTCGCGGTCGGTTCCGGCGTCAGGGTCGCGTCGGAGTCGGCTGGTTGCGTGTTCTGGACAGCGGCGAGCTGGCGCCCGCTGTCACCTGGCTCGAGCCCGTCGTTCAGCAGCAGCGCGGTCGCGGCGATGACGGCGACGAGCAGGATCGACGCGAAGGCCCACGGCCAGCGCGGTGCGCGACGTGGGGCGGCGTAGGCGGATCGGAAGTTCGGGGGATAGGCCACGCGGCAGGTCCTCGAATAGGAGCGAACACGGGAAAGAGCGATCGAGTCGCGGTGTACGTTCATGCTAGCACGGCGCCATATGGCGTGCGCGCCTCGTTAATGTAACGCGCGCATGGCGGAGATGTTTCGACGCGGGCCCATATCGCCAGTCAGCGATTCCGGGAAGGCGTTACGGCGCGGAACGTGCAGGGGAATGGCAAAAGGAGGAAGGCCATGGACGGTATGTGGATGCTCGTCATGCTCGCGCTCATCGCTCTCCAGATCGCCGTGTTCTTCTGGATCTTCGAAGGCGGCATGCCCAGATCGCGAACCCGGGACAACCCGGGCGGTCGACACGACCCGTCCCGCGCATCGTGGACCAGTTCGGCGATGCAGGATTCCATGGACGGCGGGGAATAACCCCCCGGGGAAATGGAAACCGGGCGGGAGACGCCGTTGTCCCTCGCCCGGTGAGAAATGAGATGGATTGGATGCGGATTACGCCGCCGGGTTGGCCTCGATCTCGATCTCGATCTTGACCTCGTCCGACACCAGGACGCCACCAGCCTCGAGCGCGGCGTTCCAGTTCATGCCGAAGTCCTTGCGGTTCAGGGTGGTCGTGGCGGAGAAGCCGTAGACCGTCGGGCCCATCGGGGAGACGCCCTTGCCGGTGAACTCGGCATCGAGGACGACTTCCTTCGTGACGCCGTTCATGGTCAGGTCACCATAGACCTTGTAGTCGCCCGAGCCCTTGCCAGCCTCGATCCTCGTGCTCTTGAAGGTGATGACCGGGTTCTGCTCAACACCGAAGAAGTCGTTCGAGCGGAGGTGGTTATCACGGTTCTCGTCGCGCGTGTTGATGCTCGACGGATCGATCTCCACCTCAACGGAGGAGTTGAGGATGTTGCTCTCGTCAAGGTTGATGGTGCCCGAGAACTTCTCGAAGGTGCCCTTCACCTTGGCGAACATCATGTGCTTGACGATAAAGTTGATTTCGGAGTGCGCGAGATCGATAGTGAGCTGCTGAGTCATGAGTACTGTCCCTCTCCAAATGTGAAACGGGTTGTGAGAAAAGTAGGGGGCCTGCCGGCGTGATGCGCCTTTGGTTACCCAACGTTAGGTACTATAGTTTAGTTCTGCACAGTTGTCAAGGCCCAATGCGGATTGTTTAGAATGGAACCGTCTTCAGGGCATGAATCAGGCCGTTTGAACCTGCCTCGACAACGGAAAACCCGCCCTGCTGGAGGGCGGGTTTGTCGTCCGGTCCGTCTGGTGATCAGGAGATCGGACTCGCCTCCGGGGATGCGCCGTCGTCGGGGAAAAGGTCGGGCCGGAAGGCCATCGTCTCGTCGACCGATTCGTCGAGGATGCCCTCGCTCTTTGCCCACTCTGCGTAAGCGCTCCAGCGCTCGGCCGTCTGCGTGCCGAACGGGACCTGGCCGTCGTCCGTCCATAGCGGCGCGAGGAGGTCGAGCCCCTCGCGCTCGACCTCCTCGACGAGGTCCGGGCTCTCCGCAAGGAGGAGCTCCAGCGCGCCCTCCAGGTCGTCGGCCGCGTCGTGGTAGCCCTGTCGCAAGGCGCCGAGGAAGGCCGTCACGGTCCCTGCCTGGCTCTCGATCGTCTCCTCGCCCGTCACGAGCACCAGCTCGTAAAAGTCGGGAACCCCGTACTCCTCGACGCGGAAGTACCGCACCGGGTTGCCTTCGCGCTCCGCGAGGATCGTCTCGTGCGTCCAGTAGACGCCGATCGCGGCGTCCGCACGCTCGGACATCACGGCCGGCATGAGGTCGAAGCCAACGTTGACCATCTCGACGTCGTCGAGCGAGAGCCCCTCATGTCGAAGGATGGTCTCGAGATAGGCCTCGTCGCTCGGCACTCCGGTCATCGCGACCGTTTTGCCCGCAAGGTCGGCGGGAGACATGATGTCGCTCGATTCCAGCACCATGATGCTGTTCAGCGGATGCTGCACGAGCGCGGCGACGGAAACGACTGGCACCTCTTGCGATCGCGCCTGGAGGACATCGTTGTGGTAGGTGATCCCGAACGTATCGCGGCCGGCGCCGACAGTCTGCAGCACGGTCGTCGGGTCGGCGGGCGTGAATATCTCGACATCGAGCCCGGCTTCCGTGAAGTAGCCGCGATCCCGCGCCACGTAGATGCCGGCGTGATTCGCGTTCGGGTACCAGTCCAACGCGAGCGTGACCTGCGTCAGGTCCTGCGCGGCCACCTCCCGGCGTGGCAAGGCAGCGGCCCCGGCGAGCGCCAGGGCGCCTCCGGCCGCTCCCTGCACCAGCGCGCGGCGCGAGATCGAGCGTCGGTGCCGCCAGACCTGGTCTTCAGCGGTACGGGACGTTGGGTGAACACTGTGGGTCATGGTGGTAAAACCTCCGGTTCCTGCGCGGGTATTGCCCCGATCAGGTGCAACGGTCGGCGACGGTTCGGTCGCCCTCTCAGCCCGGCCTCCCCGAGCTCCCGTCCGAAATGCGGGTTGTGGAATTAGCGTAGCATGCCCGATTCCAATCGCAGGTCACGACTGCCAAGCCGGTACCATTCTTTGGTGACAGTTTGGAGGAACGTCATAGCCCGAAATACATCCGTCTCGCCTGGCGAGTATTTCGTCGACTTCATCGAGAAACAGCTCGGGTCCGGGCGATACGCATTCGCGAGCGTGACCACGGTGATCGACTTTTTCTCACGAAGAGGTGCGCGCAGGATGAGCGCCGGGTCCGGCATCTGCCTGCCCGCCGTGCGACAATACGCATAGCTATGAAGTGATGCCGGCCCGGGCCTTCGATGGAGCTCCGGGCGAGTGGGCGATATCCGGGAGAGGCCATCGTGAAGATCACCGTTGTCGGAGCCGGAGCCATGGGATCGCTGCTGGCCGCGCGCCTGACGCTGGCGATGCGCTCGCATGCGAGCGAGCCCGGCGCCGCCCCGGAGCTCGAGCGCGTCCTGCTGTACGGCCGTTCCTCGGACCACCTCGACGCGATCCGTGACCACGGGCTGGAGCTCACCGAGCGCGACGGCCAGGTCACCCGTACCCGGCTCGACGTCACCAGCGATCCCGCCGAGGTCAAGGGAAGCGATGTCGTCGTCGTGCTGGTCAAGGCCTGGGCGACCGAAGAGGCCGTCGCCCCGCTGCGCGACTACGTCTCCCGCGACACCATTGCCCTCACGTTGCAGAACGGTCTCGGGAATGCCTCCGCCCTCCGCCGCGCGCTTATGAAGAACGGCGCACGGCCGCATGTCTGGCTCGGGGTCACCACCCAGGCGGCAGTCCGCACCGAGCCCGGCAAGGTCACGCACACGACGGACGGTATCACCGCGATCGGCCGCCGGACGCCGCTGGTCAACGATGCCCTCAGCGGTCTCGCGGCGGCGTTTACCGATAACGGCTGGCGAACGGTCGCCGTGGCGGACATCCATCGCTGGGTGTGGCGCAAGCTCGCCATCAACTGCGCGATCAATCCGCTGACGGCCCTTGCCGGCGTGCCGAACCATGCCATGAGCACCGATCAGGACCTCCGGCTTGCCGCCATGGAGGTGATCGAAGAGGTTGTCGAGGTCGCCGCATCACAGGGCGTTCGGCTGAACGCCGACGTGCTGGGTGACCTGCTGGAAGGCGTCGCCCGATCGGCGGGCAACCCGTATTCCTCGATGTACGTGGACCTCGAGCAAGGGTTGCGAACCGAGATCGACGCGATCAACGGCCAGGTTGTGCGCCACGCGAAGCGCGCGAACATCCCTGTCCCGGCCAACACGCTCTTGACCCGGCTCGTGCGCGCCCATGAGCGCGGGCACCGGCCGGCCAGCGGCTCGAAGGAAGGCCCGCTCTACACGCCGCGCGCCGATGTTCACGGACAGGCGTAGGGGAGGGGACATGCGGGAACCGGTAATCGCGGCCCTGCCGGACGAGGTGATGGACGCTGCGCTCGGCGCGATGACCATCGGGCTCGTCCCGGTGATGGGCGCGCTGCATGAGGGCCACCTGGCGCTGATTCGCCGGTCGGACCTCGAGAACGACGAGACGGTCGTCGCGATCTTCGACCCGAACGCGGAGACACCGGAAATTTCGTCGAACGATATCCGGGACGCTCACCAGGGTGGCGCGCGCATCTTCTACTGCCCGGACCCGGAAACGATCTTCCCGGACGGCTTCGCCACGCATATCCTCGTCGACGGTCTCGACGATCGGTTCGAGGGCGAGTTCCGTCCCGGACGGTCGGGTCGCACGACGGCCTACTTCGCGATCTTGCTGAACCAGCTCCAACCGACCCGGACCTATGTCGGTGAGAAGCACCTGCAGCGCCTCGCGTTGCTGCGCCGGATGAGCGAGGACCTCTCGCTGCCCGGCGAGATCGTTGGTTGCCCGACGGTACGCGACCCGGACGGGTTGCCGCTCAGCTCGTACAACGCCCGGCTGACCCCGGAGGAGCGCGAGGCGGCGCTGGCGATCCCGAAGGCGCTCTTCGCGATGCAGCTACGAGCGGTCAAGGGCGAGCGCGACGCGGAGACGCTTGTCGCGTTGGGCCGGGAGATCATCGAGGCGCAGCCGGCCGTGACGCTCCAGTACCTCGCGATCGTCGACCCGGATACCTTCGAGCCGGTCGACCCGGTGGTGGCCGGCGCCCGCGCCATCGTGGCCGGGACGGTCGGCGACGCGCGTATCATCGACAACATCTATCTCGACCCGGACGGGTCCGGAATGACCGAAGACGCATGAGTACCCCGACCGGCACCATGGCCGAACGTCCATCGCCCTTCCATATATGGTTCATCGCCGCGCGCCCGTGGACATTGCCCGCCTCCGTCGCGCCGATCCTCGTCGGGTCGGCGGTCGCATGGCACGAGGGCGGGTTCCACCTGCCGACCGCGCTCGTCGCGCTGCTGACGGCGCTGCTGCTGCAGATCGCCGCGAACTTCGCGAACGATGCCATCGACTTCAAGCGCGGAACCGACACCGAGGCCCGCGTCGGCCCAACCCGAATCACCGCCGCCGGCTACGTCACCTATGACCAGGTCATGCGCGCGACGTTCATCACGCTCGGGCTGGCGCTCCTGGCGGGGCTCTATCTCGTCTATCGAGGCGGGTGGCCCTTCCTGCTGCTCGGCGCGGCGGCGCTCGTCTGCGCCGTTGCCTACACGGGCGGGCCGTTCCCGATCTCGTACCTCGGACTCGGCGAAGTCTTCGTCTTCCTCTTTTTTGGCCTGATCGCCGTCACCGGCACCGCCTATCTCCAGACGGGTGAGCTCTCCGCGCTGGCGCTGGCGGCGTCGATTCCATCCGGCGCGATGAACGTCGGCATCCTGGTCGTCAACAATTACCGGGACCTGGAGGGAGACCGGATCGCCAACAAGCGCACGGTCGCCGTCCGCATCGGCCCGGAGAAGACTCGGATCGAGTACGCGGTCATGCTGGCGGCAACGATGGTGACGCCATTCGTTTTCTGGGCGGTCGGCTGGCTGAACGCCTGGGCGCTGGTGACGGTGCTGTCGTGGCCGTTGTTCTGGCAGCTCTGGCGGCAGATGATGACCCTGCATGGTCCGGCCCTGAATCGCACGCTCGGCATGACCGGCCGCACGTCACTCGTGTTCAGCGTGCTGTTCGCGATCGCTTTGGTCTTGGCATAAGAAGGAGTCCTGTACCGCCGGTCCTCGTATCCGGCGACAGTTGCCGGATACCGTTCGCAGTTGAGAGGTCCGGCGGTACGGAGCCTGAGAGGTAGAACGTGACAACCCCGAACAACTCCCGCGAGCCCCAGAACGGCGCTATCTCCGGCCAGGCGGAGGTCCGGACGATGTTCGACCGGATCGTGCCGAAGTACGACCTGATGAACCATGTCATGACCTTCGGCATGGATTTCCGGTGGCGCAAGATGCTCGCGCGCCAGGCGGCTCACCTGGAGGATCGGAAAAGCCAGCGCGTGCTCGATGTCGCGACCGGGACGGGTGACGTTGCCTTCGAGATCCGCAAGGCCGGTGTCGCGGAGGTCGTCGGGCTGGACCTCACTCCGGGGATGATCGAGGAGGCGAAGCAGAAGGCGGCAAAGCGCCCGGACGAGGTGACGTTCATGGTCGGCGACGGCATGAACCTGCCGTTCGGGGACGGCTCGTTCGACGCCTGCACGATCTCCTTCGGCCTGCGCAACATGCCCGACTACCAGGGCTCGATCAACGAGATGGTGCGGGTGTTGAAGCCGGGCGGCAAGCTCGTCTGCCTGGAGATGACGCCGTTCCGACGCCCCTTCCTCGGGCCGTTCTTCAGGCTCTATTTCAACCAGGTCGTCCCGATCATCGGCTGGCTGCTGACGCGTGACTACAAGGCGTACAAGTACCTGCCGGATTCGGTGCGGCAGTTCCCGACGGCCGATAGTCTCGCGGACATGTACCGTGAGGCGGGGCTGCAGGACGTGAAGTACCAGCTGCTGGGCTTCGGCGCCGTCGCGATGCATGTCGGCATCAAACCCTGACGGACGTACGGCCATGACCGGAGTCACCTCGGAGACCCGCCCCTTGTGGGCGGGTTCTCCAAACCCTCCTGATTCCCGACCGGATGCATACCGAATCATGAGGCACGATGCGCGACACGCCGGACCTTGTGTCCGGCGGTACGGGGTCAGTGCGCCATGACGCCCGTCCTAACCCTCGGCATCATGGGCGGCGCCATCATCCTCATGCTGACGCGCCCGAAGGGCATCAACGAGGCGTGGTTCGTCCTCGCCGGGGCGGTCGGGATGGTCGCGATCGGAGCGGTTCGCGTCGATGAGGTGCCGGGGATCGCCGGCGAGACGTCCGACGTCCTGCTCTTCCTGCTCGGCATGATGGTACTCACCGGCATCGCCGAGCGCGCCGGTGTTTTCGAGGTGCTCGGGGAGTGGGTGGCCAACCTGGCGCGAGGGAGCGGCCGGGCGCTCTACGTGCTCGTGTTCCTGCTCGGGGCGACGGTGACGGCGACGCTTTCGCTCGATGTCACCGTCATTACCCTGACGCCCGTGATCTACGCGATCACCCGGCGCCGCGGCCTGCCGCCGGTGCCCTTCATGTTCGCCTGCGCCTTCGTCGCGAATACGGCGTCGCTCGTCTTTCCCATGAGCAACCTGACGAACCTGTTGCTCTACGAGCCGCTCGGGCTCTCGTTCGCCGATTTCACACGAACGATGTGGTTCCCGAACGCCGTCGCGCTGATCACGAACCTCGTGGTCTTCCTCTGGCTCTTCCGGAAGGAGGTTCCCCGCGCCATCCCGGCGATCGTGACGAACGAAGCCGACCCCGCCATGCCGCGCGAGCCGCTGGCCGCCGGCACGTGGGCGCGCATCTCCGCCTGGGGCCTTGGCGGGACGCTCGTCGCGCTCTTCGCGCTGGGCCTCGCCGGGTATCCACTGTGGTGGGCCTCGATCGCCGGTGCGGCCATCATGCTCGGCGCGGCGGCCACCACTCGCCGCATCACCCTTGGGCAGCTCTCGGACGACGTCTCCGTACCGCTTTATGTGTTCGTCATCGCGATGACGGTGCTGGTGCGCGGGGTGGAGCATACCTGGCTGGAGGGCTGGTCGCTCGCCGTTCCGGACGGCACCTTCCCTGTCATCGTCACCGGCGTGGTGGCGGGCGCGGTCGGCAGCAACGTCGTCAACAACATCCCGATGGCCGTCTTTGCCCGGTCAGCGCTGGAGACGGTGCAGGGGCAGGAGCGGGACCTGCTCGCCTACGCGACGTTGATCGGCACGAATATCGGACCGGCGCTGACGACCTACGGCTCGCTCGCCACGATGCTTTGGCTGACGCTCATCCGCAAGCGCGGCATGGACGTGACCACCAGCCACTACCTGCGGGTCAGCATCGTGACGGTGCCCATCGTCCTGCTCACGACGACCCTCGCCCTGTGGGCCGTGGCACACTGATTCGTGCTGCGAACGATTGCGTGTTCGCGTCGCGTACACTGTTCGGTGCAGGACCGCACGCCCGATCCAGCCGAGCCTCTGCAGGAGCACGTCCGCACGTGCCCTCCGGCCCTGTCGGTGTCTTCTTCAGTTCAACAGGGAGTCTTCCACCCGTGCGAGCCACACGCCGCCTCGCGTCGTTTCTCCTGAAATACCGGCTTCTCGTCATCCTCGCGCCGATCATGATGGCGATCGAGGTCGGTATGGACCTCATGCAGCCGCGCCTGACCCAGCGGATCATCGATCAGGGCATCGCCAACAACGACCTTGACGAGGTGCTTCGTACTGGCGGGCTGATGCTTCTGCTGTCCATCGTCGGTATGGTCGCGGGTGTCCTCTGCGGCATCTTCGCCGTCCGCGCCGCGCAGGGCTTCGGCGCGGATCTCCGCGCCGCGCTCTTCAGCAAGGTCCAGTCGCTGTCGTTCGCCAACCTCGACCGGCTCGAGACCGGCGGCCTCGTCACGAGGCTAACGACGGACGTTACCCAGCTCTCCGACGCGATGCAGATGCTGCTCCGGATCATGGTCCGCGCGCCACTGTTGCTCGTGGGAAGCCTCGCGCTCGGCATCGCGACCGCGCCGCGTCTCGCGCTGCTCTTCATCGTCCTGATCCCCATCATCATGATCGCGGTCAGCGTCGTCTTCAGGCGCGCGTTCCCGCTCTTCAAGCAGGTGCAGGAGCGGCTCGACCGCATCAACGGCATCATGCAGGAGAACCTTGCGGGCGTCCGCGTCGTGAAGGCGTTCGCGCGGCACGATCACGAAACCGCGCGCTTCGGCACCGGCAACGACAACCTGCGCGACATGACGATGAAGGCCGTCTACACTATCGTCGCCGTCATGCCGGTGATGATGCTGACAATCAACTTCGGACTCGTCGGTGCCCTCTGGTTCGGCGGCCGGATGGTCGATGCCGGGGATATCGAGGTCGGCGCGCTGGTCGCCTTCACGAACTACATGGTCCAGACGCTCTTCGCGCTGATGATGGTCTCGATGGTCATCGTGCGCTTCACCCGCGCCGAGGCATCGGCCGAGCGGGTCAACGAGGTGCTCGACGCGGTGCCGGAGATCGTCCCGTCGCCGACCCCGATCACCGAATTCCGGCCGACCGGCGAAGTCCGCTTCGAGAACGTGACGTTCCGGTACAAGGAAGACGCCGAGCCGGTGCTGGACGATGTCTCGTTCACCGTTCCGGCGGGCTCGGTCATGGCGATCCTCGGCGCGACGGGCTCCGGCAAGTCGTCGCTCGTCGGCCTGATCCCCCGCTTCTACGATGTTACGTCCGGCCGAGTCCTGATCGACGGCACCGACGTGCGGGACATCGACGAGACGGAGCTGCGGAACAGTGTCGCCCTCGCGTTGCAGGAGGCGGTGCTCTTCAGCGGCACGATCCGCGACAACATCCGATTCGGGCGGCCGGAGGCGACCGACGAGGAGATCGAGCGCGCCGCGATCGCCGCGCAGGCCGACCCGTTCATCCGGGACCTGCCGGAGGGGTACGACTCGATGGTGGGCCAGCGCGGCGTGAACCTGTCCGGCGGGCAGAAGCAGCGTCTCGCGATTGCGCGGGCGCTCGTGAAGCAGGCGCCGATCCTCATCCTCGACGACAGCACCAGCGCGGTGGACGTCGCGACCGAGCGCCGGATCCAGGAGGCGCTCGCCCAGCTCCGCCAGACATGTATCATCGTCGCCCAGCGGATCAGCGCGGTGGTCAACGCCGACAAGATCATCGTGCTGGACAACGGCCGCGTCGTTGCCGAGGGCACACACGACGAGTTGCTGGAAACCAGCGACGTCTATCGGGATATCTACGAATCACAGGTAGAAAGCGGGCGGGCATATGGCGCAGCATAGAGGCCCGGGAGCGGCTCTGGGCATGGAGAAACCCCGCGTCAAGGACACCCGGGGAACACTGAAGCGCCTCTGGTGGTACCTGCGTCACCAGCGGATGGGGCTCATCACCGCGATCACGCTGGTGGTTCTCTCCACCGGCCTGAACCTTGTCGGTCCGTATCTCATGGGCCGCGCGATCGACGATTACATCATTCCCGGCGACATGGACGGTCTCGGTCGCCTCGTCCTCATCATGGGCGGCGTCTATGTGGTCTTCTCGGCGGTGCAATGGCTGCAGGGCGTCATCATGGCCGGGGTCGCCCAGCGCACGGTGCACCATATCCGGCGCGACCTGTTCGCCAAGCTCCAGAAGCTTCCGCTGCGGTTCTTCGACCAGCGGCCACATGGCGACACGATGAGCCGCGTCACGAACGACGTCGAGACCCTGAGCCAGATCCTCACGGAAGGCACGACCCAGATCCTCTCCAGCGTGCTGACCGGCGTTGGCGTCATCATCCTGATGCTCGCGCTGGAGCCGCTGCTCGGCATGGTCGGCATCGTGTCGCTGCTGACCATGGCGTTCATCGTCAATCGCTTCATCGGCAAGCGGACAAAGGAAGGCTTCCGCGAGCAGCAGCGCGATCTCGGGACGCTGAACGGCATTATCGAGGAGACGATCACCGGCCAGCGCGTCGTGAAGGCCTATAACCAGGAACGCGCGCGGCTCACGCAATTCGGCACGGCCAACGAGGCCCTGCGCGGGGCGTCGACCCGCGCCCAGACCTTCGCCGGCAGCGTCGGCCCGGTGATGAACTTCGCGAACAACCTCACCCTCGCGCTCGTCGCGGGTGCCGGTGGCTGGATGGCCGTCGGGGGCCGGACGACGGTCGGTATCATCGCCGCCTTCCTCAGCTACACGCGCCAGCTCGGGCAGCCGATCAACCAGATCGCGCAGCTCTACAACCAGCTCCAGTCGGCCCTCGCCGGCGCCGAGCGCATCTTCGAGATCCTCGACGAGGAAGAGGAAGTCGATGCCGCGCACCGCGAGGAGGCCGCCATCACGCATGGCGACGTACGGTTCGAGGATGTCAGCTTCTCCTACGATGGCACGACGCCGGTGCTGAAGAACGTCAGCCTCCACGCTGAGCCGGGCCAGCTGATCGCGCTTGTTGGGCCGACCGGCGCCGGCAAGACGACGATCATCAACCTGCTGACGCGTTTCTACGAGATCGACTCGGGCCGCATCCTGATCGACGGCGTCGACCTGAGGGAGCTGCGCAAGAGCGAGCTGCGGCGCCAGCTGGGCATCGTGCTGCAGGACAACTTCCTCTTTGCCGGATCCGTGATCGAGAACATCCGTTACGGACGGCTCGACGCGACCGATGAGGAGGTCTACGCGGCGGCGGTCGCGGCGCAGGCGGACCAGTTCATCCAGCACCTGCCCGAGGGGTATCGCACCGAGCTGACCGAGCGTGGCGGCAACCTGAGCCATGGCCAGCGGCAGCTCATCGCGATCGCCCGGGCGCTGCTGGCCGACCCGCGCATCCTGATCCTCGACGAGGCGACGTCGAACATCGACACCCGCACCGAGAAGCTCATCCAGACCGCGATGACCCGGCTGATGGAAGGCCGGACGAGCTTCGTCATCGCGCACCGCCTCAGCACCATCCGCGATGCGGACCAGATCCTCGTCATCAACCATGGAGAGATCATCGAGCGCGGCACGCACGAGGCGTTGCTGGAGCAGGAGGGCTTCTACGCGCGGCTGCACAACAGCCAGTTCAAGGGCGACGACGAGCTCGCCCGCGAGGAGGAGCTGGCGCAGATCCGCGAGCAGGAGCTGCTGGCGAAGCAAGAAGCCTGACCTGCTCCCCGGTAGCCCCGGCCCGGTGGTGGCCGGGGTGTCCGTCCTCGATCCCGACCAACGCGGCCACTCGCTGGCCGCGTTGCCGTTTACGATGGCGGGAACCGTTCGAGCCGGCCTCGTCCGCCGGATAGCGCCAGGAGGCATGGCGTGGGGATCAGTTGGAACAAGGAACTGCTGGATCAGCTCGAGTTCGCCTGGGACTACCAGTTCCTTCCCCGCATGGAGGGATTGACCGACGAGGAGTATTTCCGGGAGCCCGTGCCGAACTGCTGGACCGTCTACCGCAAGGATGACGGCGCATGGGCGGTCCATGGAGCGTGGCCCGAGCCTGATCCGCCGCCCTTCACGACGATCGCCTGGCGCATGGTGCATATCGCGGTCGACGTCTTCGGCATCCGCGCCAGCAATCACTTCGGCGACGGGTCGTATTCGAACGAAACCGCGACGATTCCCGGCTCTGCCGCCGAGGCGATGGCGCTGCTGACGGAGAAATACGAGGCATGGCGCGACGGCGTTCGCGCGCTCGGCGAGGAAGGACTCCTGCGCCCATGCGGACCGGCCGAGGGGCCTTACGCCGAGCATCCGCTGGCGACGCTGGTGCTGCACATCCACCGCGAGTTCCTCCACCATGCCGCCGAGATCATGCTGCTTCGGGATCTCTATCGCGATCAGGACCGGTCTGGGAAGGCTTAACGCCCGTACCGCCACACCTTGTGTGTGGCGTTCACGGTTGGCGCCACACACAAGGTGTGGCGGTACGGAGATCGTTTCCCGCAACAAGCACAACACCGCCCTGCCGGCTTCATGTCCGGCAGGACGGTGTTGTGTGGGGATCTGCGGTCGGGGAGAGGTCTAGATGACCCGGATCGCGCCGTAGTAGTGCCCGGCGTAGTAGTCCGAGTAGAGGCTCGAGATGATCACGCCCGTCGACTCGTTCGCCGCGTGGATGATCTGGCCGTCGCCGATGTAGATGCCCGCGTGCGAGATGCCCGAGCCGTAGGTGCCGGCGAAGTAGACGAGGTCGCCGGGCTGCCATGCGCCCCAGTCGACCCACGCGCCGTAGTTCATCTGCCCGGCGGTGCCGTGCCCGATGTCGATGCCGACCGTGTTGAGGACGACCCACTGCGTGAAGCCGGAGCAGTCGAACCCGGCCGGGGTGTTGCCCGCCCAGACGTAGGCGTAACCGAGGTACTGCATCGCGTAGTCGGCGATGAACTGGCCGCTCACCTGCGCGGCGGACGCGCTCTTGTGCGTGGCGGCAGTGCCGACGGTGGCGGCGATGGCTCCGGCGCCGATCGCGCCGGCGAGCTTCTTGCCGAAGACACGGCGAGACATACGGGCGGACGTGGTGGTCCCGCGAGAAACCTGTGACATTGTGGTGTGGATCCTTCCCTCTAGGAATATGGTGTCGGGATGTATGCGTCTCCATCTGGCGCGGATGAGACGATCCCTGCTGATGGGTGGTCCTCGCCGGTACGGCGGGACGAGCGGTATGGCGCTCCTTTTTCATGGAACCGGGCGAACGCGCCATCGCGTCGGTTCGTGCGGCGATGTCTCCCGTTCCGGGCCTCCAGCCACGGTGTTCCGGTACGGGGTGTTGCGCTACCCAGCCATGGCGCGCAACGGGGATGCATGGAACGTACGTTCCATATACGCATCACAAGCGGAGAGGCTACCACATCTTCCGGCGACGTGCCGGCAGGAAAGGCGCCCGGCGGAGTTTACCGCATTCGGCCGGGAACCGTCAGACGCCCGCTTCGCACTTGGTACAATGCCTGCAGCAAAGTACGCGTATCCGGACCGATATGGCCGGTTCACCAGTCCCCCGGTGCCGGTGGGACACGTTACAGGAGAGGCATCACATGGCCTACCGGTTCTTGTTCGAGGTGCCGGAGTCGCTGGCCGAGGACGCAGAAGTTGTCATCAACCACGTCCCGGACGCACAGGTTCTCTTGACTCGCAACGCGCATGGGATAGGGTTCGACGAGCCTGCCGTCGACCTGTCGGTCGCCGCGCACTCACTTCGCGTGATCCAGGCGATCTACAAGTGGAAGAACGATATCGACCGCAACGCGCCGCTGGCCCGCGTCCGGCTCCGGATCGCCCTGCACTCCGGCGAGCGGCTGACGGTCGGCGAGACGAACTACGAGCAGATGGTTGCCGCCATCCGGCGTGACCAGCCGTGGGTGGAGCACACCGTTCCCAAGATCGGCGAGCACCGGACGACGCGGCAGGATCCGGCACTCTCGACGCCGCTTCCGCGCGAATCCAACGTGGCCGTCGTCGAGGAAGATCCGCTGGACGCCGTCGCCACGCTGACGGAGCCCGATGTCGACGTCGCCGATGTGCGTATCCTCGCGACCGACGATGTTCACACCCATGACACGGTCACGGTTGGCGGCGTCACCTTCGTCCGCATCGGCGTATATGACCTCTCCAAGCCGGAGCGCGTCTATGCCGAGCTCTTCGGCGCCCGCCTGATCGGCCGGGGGAATCATCCGAAGGACGGCCCGTGGGAGTTCTTCGAGCCGGAATACGATGTGGAGCAGGAAGCCCAGTTCGGCCTCGAACCGGATTTCGCCTTCCTCCAGAACGGCCCGCTCGCCATCGCGCTGGAGCGTCGTGGCCGTGGCTACCCGCTGGATCACTACACGAAGATCCCGGAGCCGATTCACCTGCTGATGGATACGGAGTCCTTCAACCGCGTCAAGGCGTACGTTCTCCTGAACTCCTGGGAGGTCCGCGACCCGCGCCCGGATGCCTTCTCGTTCCGTGATCCCTTCGGCTACACCTGGTCCATCGTGGCGCACGATGGCGAAAGGACCCAATCGTAATGCTCGATGCCTATCGTGACCTGATCGACGGCCTGACCGAGGAGTCGACCACCCTTCGCGAGCTTCTCGGCACGCCCGTGCCCGACGATATCTCTCCGGAGCTCTTCGAAACGCTCAAGGAGATCCGTGGTCGGGAAGCGGCCATGCTCCGCCGCTCGCAGCAGATCATGCGTGGCGAGAACGTCAACCTCCGGGAGATCGAGAACGAGCCGGAGGTGCGGCAGGCCGCGGCCGCCGAGCAGTCGCCCGAGGAGCTGACCCAGGAGTTCATCCATGACCGGGGCGAGCTGGTCTCCCTCCTGATGAACCTGACCCTGAAGGACTGGGAGCGCAAGGTCCCGCATTTCCGCCTCGGCGAGACGACCCTTTCCGACGAGATCGAGGCGCACCTGACGTGGGAAGAGGACTCGCTCGACCGCGTCAAGGCCCTGCTCTAGACCGCTCTTAAAGGGGAAGAGCCACCGGGTGCGACGCCGGTGGCTCAATGGGGGAAGGGGTCTCACAGGCTGCACGGGCGCGGTTTGTGGGGATCGCACCGTGCAGCGGTGATGTACGTATAGTAGTACAAATGTTCGTATCTTGCAAGCCCCGTCCGTGATCCGACGACCGGGATCCCGACGCCGGCAGAAAGGATGAAGCCCGATGCATGGGGAGTACAAGACCGTGGGCGGCAAGCTCGTGGTCGTGGACTTCGATGTCATCGACGGACGCCTCCGGAACGTCGTCATCTCCGGCGACTTCTTTGTGTATCCCGAGGATGAGCACGCTGTCATGAACAATGCCCTGGAGGGGGTTGACGCTGACCTGGACGACGAGAGCTTCGCCGAGCGCATCCGGATGGACCTCCATCCGGACACCACGCTGCTCGGGACATCGCCCGAAGGCATCGCGATCGCCGTACGCCGGGCGCTCGAGGGTGGGGAGGAACGGTCATGACCGATCCCAAGGCACGGCGCGATGTCGACGAGGCGACCCGCGAGGACTGGGCCCGGCGCTTTCGCAGCGTCGACTGGACCCTCCTGCCCAGCCCGCCCCTGAAACCCCGGCACCAGAACGCCATGGACGAGGTGCTGCTGGACGAGATGGCCGCCGGGCGGCGCGGTCCGCACATCCGGTTCTGGAACTGGGCGTCGCCCGCCGTGATCATCGGGCGCTTCCAGTCGGTCCGGAACGAGGTGAACGAGGAGACCGCGAACGAGATGGGCGTGACCATCTCCCGGCGGATGACCGGTGGCGGCGCGATGCTCGTCGAGCCGGGCGGCTCGATCACCTACACGATTGCCGCGCCGGAATCGCTCGTGAAGGGTATGAGCTTCGGCGAATCCTACGAGTTCTTCGATTCGTGGGTGATCGATGCCTTGCGCGAGCTGGGCGTCGACGCCTGGTACGTACCTCTCAACGACATCACCTCGACCGGCGGTAAGGTCGGCGGCGCGGCCCAGGCCCGCAAGAAGGGCATCGCCCTGCACCACACGACCATGGCCTATGAGATGGCGCCAGGCGTGCTGACGAAGATCCTCCGTGTCGGCAAGGAGAAGCTCAGCGACAAGGGCGTCACCTCCGCCGACAAGCGCGTCGGGCCGCTGCGCCAGCAGACCGACATCGACCGCGATGTGATCATCAATCACATGATCGGGCACTTCCGGTCGCGCTTTGGCCTCACGGATTCGTCGTTCACCGAGGATGAGCTGTCCCGGCTCGAGGAGCTGGTTTCCACCAAATACGATACCGACGAGTGGATCTACGCCCTGCCTTAACAAACCAGGCGCGAAGCCTATCGATCGTTAAAGCCCCGTTCAGAACGTTGAACGGGGCTTTGCTGTGTCCTGAGGTCCACTATCCGGCGAATCTACACACTGTTGTCCAAAATTGATCTGAAAATTCCTCCGAAAAATGCTTTCTCATGTCAAACATTTCCTCTATAGTGGAAATGACTCATCGGGACATTCCGATCTCACCCGGAGATCCGACGACGGCAATCGAACCATGCGTTGACGCATGGAGGGACCCGCAGAACGCGCTGGCCGCACCAGCCAGTGTGCAATTGGTCAACGTGCCTGGGGGCGCGTCGGGGGTATCAATGAAATATGGACGTCGTGTTCGAGCCTTGATGCTCGTGCTCACCGTGTTGATGCTGGCGAGTCCGCTTGTCAGCGCGCAATCGGAGCTTCTCGCAACACCGGACGTCGAGGCGCCGGTGGAGCCACCGGTGGTCGAGGAGACGCCGACCATCGAGGTCACGCCGGACCCGGTAACACCACCGCCCGTTGAAGAAGACGTGGTGACGCCGGATACGGAGCCTGATCCTACGGCTCCCGTGACGCCGCCGGAGAGTACCCCGCCGACGCAGTCGCGCTCCGGCGACATGTCTTCCCAGGAGGCGACCGCCTCGATCTCCATCTCGCTCTCCACGGATGACGGAGGCGAGGCTCCGACGGGAACGGAAGTGTGCGTCCAGAATCGCCAGGAGCCTGGCATGTACTGTGCTGCCTGGGCCGGATACACGCTCACGTTCGAGATCACGTCAGGAGACATCTCTTACTACGTACACCCCCCAATCGACAGTGGATATACGCAGGTGTCGGGCGAGATCCCGGCCTCGAGCGGCGAACAGGTGAACCTGGACCTGGTTCTCGTGCGACAGGCGACCGTTGCCGTGTCCCTCATTGGTGAAGACGGAAGCTCGATCCCATCCGGAACCGTGGTCTGCCTGTATCATTCGGTCCCGGGAAATTCGCGCTACTGTCAGGAGTGGCTAGGAAGCACGCTGGCGTTCCTGATGGACGAAGGCTATGTGGACTACTATGTCGTGCTGGATTTCCTGACGCTCGTTGAGGGCAGGATCCGGGTCGAGCGTGGGACGTCGGAGAGTCTCGAGATCACGGTCCCGAAGAGCACGGCGACGCTCACCTTCTCGCTGGTGACGGCCAATGGTGAGCCCGTGCCGGAGAACGTATCTCTCATCGTGACTCCCTCGGCCGAGCAGCAGCAGGCTATCGGCGACGACGATGTATCCTTTACGGCTCCTCCTGGCCGGGTGCGATTCTGGCTGGATCTGGGAATCAGCAGTGACACCTACAAACCGGTGTCCGGGCTGATCGAGGTTGCGCCCGGAGATACGGCGCACCTGACGCTGACGCTGGAGCCCAGGGGAGACGCCACCCTCACTGTCTACGTCGCTACCGGGTTCGGACTCCCGATTCCCGACGGCACGGAAGTCTGCGTCGAGATGCCGGAACCGGCGTCGGGGGATCCGATCGGGCCCATCTGCCAGGGTGTTTCGGGAACGTCCAACAAATTCCAGCTCCCTGCCGGGATGGCCTATGTCACGGTCACGCCTCCCGAGAGCTCAGGGTACGAAGGTGGCAGCGGAGAAGTCTACCTGACGGCCGGAGGGACGCATCGCACATACATGATCCTCAAGGATCCTGTCGAGACGTTCGACGCCAGCGTCGTCATGAATATCCGGATATCGGATAACTCGCCAGTTCCGTGGAGGTACATCCAGGCCTGTGTCTATCTCGGGGACTTGCTCGTGATCGATGAGTACACGTCGGTCTGTGCGGAGCCATCGGAGGAAAACGTCAATCCGGATGGGTCACTGACGCTCAACATTCCCGTCCCGGCGGGCGACTACACCTATTTTGTTGGTATTGTCACGGGATCGCTGGAGGGCAGCGTCAGCACGGGACAGGTAAGCGTCGCCAGTGGGTCCCAGGTTGAGGTCGATGTCGTCCTGCCCGTTCCGGGCGCCGAGGGAGACCCCGCGACGCTTCTGGCCGACGTTGTCACCTTTGATGGCCAGCCCGTACCCCCGGGTACGCAGGTGTGCATGTTGGTTGTCCAGGGTGAGCCAGTCCCCCTGTGCCAGACGTGGGAGGGCAGCACGCTCTCCTTCGAGATAGAGGGTTCCGTTGCTATAGCGGGGGTGACGCCCCCGGAGGGGAGCGGTTATCGCAGTGGAAGTCTGGTGCTTCCATCATTGCTTCCGGGGCAAACGATTCACCAGACGTTGACGCTCTATCCCGAGGTGATCGACACCAGCATCTTCATGACCGTGTCGGATGAAACGCCGCTGAGTGGCGACTCCGTGACCTACACCATCACGGCGCAAGGCGGCGCTTCGGGTATGCAGCTGCAGGCTGAATTCGGCGAGCTGCCGGTGGCCTTCGAGATCACCGACGAGCTTCCGGCCGAGCTGAGCGATATCCAGGTCACCTGTTCGATGGCGGGCATCCCCGGCTTGGACGACGGCGCATGCTACGAACTCGACGGGAACTCGCTCACGGTCTTCGGTACGTACAACGCCAATGGCATCTTCGATGTCACAGTGACGGTGACCGGAACCATCGCCGGCGCGCCTGGCACCACCGTGACCAATACCGCCTACATTCGTGACGACCTGATGTGGTTCGGCAGCCGGAATGTGGGGGTGGACGAGAATCTGGTCGCGTCGTCCGATCTGTCGGGGCTTGCCTTCCAGGTCTCTCCGCCGTATCTCCTGTCGGCCAGCGCGACGCTGGTGATCGAGGCTCCGGCTCCGACGCCGACAGAGATTCCGCCAACACCGACGCCAATTCCGCCCACGCCGACCCCGGTACCGCCGACACCAACGGAGGTTCCACCGACACCGACCGAGGTCCCGCCGACGCCAACGGAAGTGCCGCCGACTCCTACGCCGGTGCCACCAACGCCCACACCAACCGAAGTGCCGCCGACACCGACGCCCATTCCTCCGACCCCAACGCCGGTACCGCCGACCCCGACCGAGGTTCCTCCCACACCAACCGAGGTGCCACCAACGCCAACGGAGATTCCGCCGACGGAAGTGCCAACGCCGACGTCCACGCCGACCGAAGTGCCTTCGCCAACCGCGACGTCTACCCCAACCGAGGAGCCGACACCCGAGCCAACGGCGACGCCGTCAGAGCCCGGCACCTTGCGCGTGTACGTGTCGACGGACTTCGGCGTACCGGTGCCGGAAGGAACCGAGGTCTGTGTCGATCCGGCGACTTCGGATACCGATGGGCCCATCGACGACCACTGCGCGGTGGTTGAAAGCGGCGTCGCCGCCTTCTCACTCCCCGCGGGCGAGGTCGTGGTCACCGTGACCCCGCCGTACGACTCGGGCTACACCGGCGGAAGCTGGGAGTACGTCGTGGCATCCGGCCTCACGACACGCGTCTACGTGATCCTGGAGTCGGGCGACGAGATTCGTGATGCCACCATCGTCATGATCGTTCGAACGTCAGACGGATCGCCGCTCCCGGAAGTGCCTGCAACTTGTCTGTTCATGGAGGATTTCATCGAACGTTCCATTTTTGGGGGGAGTGAGTGCATTCCCGTGGACGCCGGGGAGCTCAATGAGGATGGCACGGCCACGCTGCAGTACAGGGTGCCCGCGGCGCAATACAGCTATCTCGTCAGCGGGGTTGAAGGATTTGTGCCCGTGACCGGTGCGGTGACGACCGTGAGCGGGGAGACGACCCTCGTCGAGGTGGTATTGCCGTTGCCCAATGACGATACGGTCCTGGCCAGTGTCGTGATCGATGTCGTCACCATTGATGGCAACCCCGTGCCTGACGGAACCGAGATTTGTGTCCGGCTGTGGGACGCAGGAGATGATCTGTGTGAGGTCTGGAGTGGAACGAGCCTAACCTTCCTCGTTCCGGCGAACGTCCTGCGGGTGGTGGTGGCTCCGCCCGATGACAGTGGATACAGATCACTTAAATACGCAATCTACAAGCCGATCGAGCCGGGCCAGACCTATCATGAAACGGTTGTCCTGTACCCGGACGATCTGGAGACGGGTGTCACGATGACTGTCTCCGACGAGGCGCCACAGAGCGGTGACACGGTCACGTACACCATCCGCGCCTACGGCTCCCCGCCATTGATGGCGCGGGCGGCGGACTCGCATTACGCCCGGACGGCGTTCGAGATCACCGATGAGCTCCCGGCCGAGCTGAGTGAGGTCACGGTCACCTGCTCCGGCGCGTATCTCCCGGCGGTTCCAGGCTCGTGCTACGACCTGGAGGGCCGGACGCTCACGATCTTCGGCTTCTACGGCGTAGAAGGCTTCTTCGACATGACGGTGACCATCACCGGCAGGATCATCGGGGAGCCGGGGACCGTGGTGACGAACACCGCTTACCTGAACCATGCCGGTCCCAACATCCTGGCGAGCTCGACCGGAGAGGACGCGCGCCTGATCGCCTCGACATCACTGTCCGGGATGGTCTTCCAGGTGCTGCCGGATCTCCCGTCCGCCACGGTGACCCTGGTGATCGCCCAGGAGCCTGAGGAGCCGACGCCCACGCCGGTGCCGCCGTCGCCAACCCCGGCCCCGACCGAGGTGCCGGATGATCCGGGTGCCGCAACCCCGGCCCCGACCGGGGAGCCGGTCGAGCCGACGCCGATCGCGACACCAGGCGCGTCCGACCCGGCGGATGACGAGTCGGGGACCAGCCCTGTGACGTCATTGCCGAGCACGGGAAGTGGCGATGACCTGCGGACGGCGATCGCGTTGTACGGAGCCCTCGCCGCTACCGTCCTGCTGGTCCTCGGAGGCATGGCCATCCGCATTCGCGGTTCGCGTGACTAGGCCACCGGGCCGGTCGCAAGAGGGAACGCCCGGAGTCCACACGGACTTCGGGCATCCCAACCCCTGCTCGATGGTTTGCCAAGAGTGCGCCACCCAAGGGCCTTGTGCTCATCGTCTCAACCGACTTGGTGTCCGTACACGTGCCGCGTTTCGGGCAGTGCGACATATTGGACCGTAAAATTGCTTTCTTATGACAAACATTTGCGATATAGTACGCGCGTATCGAGGGGACATTTCGATCTCGAAACGAGATTGGAAGGCAACAGTGTCGCGCACCGGAGCGCGGCGGGGTTTTGAGGACGCACCGGCCACGTTCGCCGGTGTGCTTTGCGTCAACGTGTCATGCGACACGTAGGGGGTACGGATGAAATTTGGCTCACGGGTACGCGCACTGATGCTCGTGCTCACCTTCCTTGTGCTGGCGACGCCGTTTGCCAGCGCACAGTCCGATCTGGCGGCCACGCCCGAGGTCGAGGCGCCGATCGAGACGCCGATTGTCGAAGAGACGCCGGTAGTCGAGACGACGCCGGAGGTAACACCCGACGTTACGGCGGAGCCGGAGGTCGTTGATCCGCAACCGGACGGCGATGGTGCTGTGCCGCCAGAGGCCGAGGAGGGCGACGAGCCGGCCACGACGCCGGAGAGCTCACCGCAAACGCAGGCGCAGTCGCGTGCCGGCGACGTCGAGATCATGGCGACGCGCTTCGTCACGATCGATCTCGTGACATGGGACGGCGGCGCGGTCCCGGCCGGAACCCAGGTTTGTATCTGGAACTCCGAAGAGTGGTGCCAACCATGGGAAGGTGAGGCCCTTACCTTTTCACCCTTTTCGCGAGATGTTGAATTCTGGGTCGAGGTGCCTTCGGACAGCGACTATGACGAAGTAGAGGGATGGCTGATCGTTCCGACCGGTGCCCCGACGTTGCAGACGATCACCCTGCACAAGAAGGCGACCGTGGAGTTCTCGGTCGAGGTCGCGGGCGGCGGCAGTGTCCCGGCTGGCACCGAGGTGTGCGTGTGGGGCTCCGATGAGGGCTGCCTTGACTGGGAAGGGACCGCCCTGACGTTCTCCGTTCCGCCAGGGACGGTCGAGTACGAAGTACGTCCCGGCTCCGGGAGCGGATTCGCGAACGCGTTCGGCACGATCGACGTTGCTCCGGGTGCGTCCGTCGCCCATACGGCCACGCTCGAGGCGCCAGGTACGTTGAACGTCACGGTTGTCACTGCGGACGGCGGGACGCTTCCCGGCTATGTGGACGTAACCGTCCCGCAATCGCTTGAGTATTGGGGTTACTACGAAGGCACGCCGCTGACCTTCCACGTCACTCCCGGCGACGTTGCGTGGGAGGTCTATCTCCCTTGGGACAGCCGGTATCACGAGACGTCCGGCACGATCAGCGTCGCGTCCGGCGAGTCCGTCGACCTGGTCTTTACCCTTGAGCCGAAGGACCCGGGCTCGCTGCGCGTCTATCTCTCCACGGATCTGCGCCAGCCAGTACCTGCGGGTACCGTTGTCTGCATTGACATGCCGGCGCCGGAATCTGGCGACCCCATCGAGGGCCTCTGCCAGACGGCGACAGGTGATTCGGTCTTCTTCCCGGATCTCGATCGCGGAGACGTCGACGTCACGGTGACGCCGCCGCTTGGTTCCGGCTACCTTGGCGGGACCTGGACCTACCACGTCGAGCTGGGCCAGACCACCCGGGTGTGGGTCGCCCTCGAGACCGGCGAGGAGGCGTTCGACGCGACCGTCGAGATGACCATCCGCATGTCTGATGGTTCACCGGCGTTGTTCGATGGCGCCGCCTGCCTCGTTCCGGGCACCGCGGACGAACTGTATCTGGAATTGATCTACCTGGGTGAGTGCATCCCTCCGGGTGACTGGACGGATAACCCGGACGGCTCGGTCACGCTGGGCTTCCAGGTGCCAGCCGGAACCTATCAGTACTTTGCAACCTCGACCGATGGCCTTCATTGGGCCCAGGGCACGGTGACGGCTGTCAGCCGTGACGTGACGTCGGTCGAGATCGTGTTCAACGCCGAACCGGGGAGCGAGAAGGCCGTTATCAATGCCAGCGTCGAGACGCTGGTCGGTGAGCCCGTTCCTGCTGGCACGATGCTCTGCGTCGTCGGCATTGGGGACGCCATCGGAGGTGACGATGAGCTCCTGGAGTCCTGCCACCTCTGGACGGGCGCTCCGATCGTCGTTGAGGTGAATGCTGGCCCGATTGTCGTTGCGGCCATTCCGCCCGAAGACAGCGATTACCGCATGGGGCTTGGCTCCATCTACAAGATCGTTCAGCCTGGCCAGAGCTACGATGAAACGGTCATCATCTACCCGTACGAGTTCGATGCCGGCATCGAGATGATCGTCTCGGACGAGGCTCCGCAGAGCGGCGATACGGTGACGTACACCATCCGGGCGTACGGATCAACATCGTCAATGCTCGGGCGCATGGCTGAGTCTGATGAGGCTGAGCTCTCCTTCGAGATCACCGACGTGCTTCCGGACGAGCTGAGTGACGTGACCGTGACCTGCAGCGGGACGTTCCTCCCCTCGGTCCCGTCTGGTACCTGCGCCGATCTCGAGGGAAACAACCTCTCGGTCTTCGGCATGTACTGGCTTGACGGCGTCTTCGACGTGACGGTCACCGTGACCGGCACGATCACCGGTGAGCCAGGCACGGTTGTGACCAATACTGCCTACTTGCACACCCGGTCCTATGGGGAGGACGTGAACAGCAACGATCTGGATGTGAACATGGTCGCATCCACCAGCCTCTCCGCGCCGCTCTTCCAGATCGCTCCGGACCTGCCGTCGGCGAGCGCCACGCTGGTCATCGCGGGGCAGGTGCCGGTCGATCCGACGCCCACGCCGGATCCGACGCCATCGCCGACACCGGACCCGGTTGACCCGACGCCGAGCCCGACGCCGGATCCGGTCGATCCGACGCCAGGTCCCGCCGAGCCGGGCGAAACTCCGACCCCGGGTCAGACCCCGGCGCCGGGTGAGACGCCAGCGGCAGCCGGGACGCCGGCCGCTGTCACCGCACTTCCGAACACCGGTGCCGGCGGAAACGCCACGACACCGATGATCGCCATCCTGACCCTGGCGGCGGCATCGCTGCTCGCCATGGGCGGTATGGTGATCCGGGGCGGCGCCGCTCGCGGTCGCAGCTAGGACGTCGTATCCAGCGAAAAGGGGGCCGGGCTCACGAGCCCGGCCCCCTTTCAATTCAGGAGAGCCCGGGACACGTCGATCCAGCAATGAATTTCCCGTACGGACAATCTTGAGCCTGATCACCGATCGGCGTAGGCTTGTCGAGGTGCCGGAAAACCACGTGTTCATAGGAAAATTACGGGACATAGTTGCCGGGTTCGTCCTCCCCTAAGGAGCCTCATTCGTGTTTCGCCGTCGGGTTGTGGGTCTTCTGCTCAGTGCCATCCTTGCGCTTCACGTGCTTGCGGGATGTGTCGGCAGCTCGTCCGGTGATGCGACCATCGCCTGGACCACGGTCGAGCCAACGATCCCTCCAACCAACGCTCTCGACGCTGCTCCCGAAGGCCTCGGAGGAGCTACCGGCCCGCTTCCGACCACTGCGGCCGACCTGGCGACGCCGGACGCTCCGGCGGCCACGTTGCTCTCCCCGCAGGAGCTGGTGCGGTACCAGCCGAACGAGCTGGGGATGGTCCCCATTCTCGAATACCACGTCATCACGACGAACCCGGCGGAGGAAGCCCAGTTCGTCCGGACCGCCGACGACTTCCGGGCCGATCTCGAGTGGCTCTATGCCAACGATTTCTACGTCGTGCCGCTCTCCGATGTGGTGAACAACACGATCTCGGCCCCGGCCGGCAAGCACCCGGTCGCCCTGACATTCGATGACGGCACCTCGTCCCATTTCTCCTACCTCGAGGACAAGAAGGGCGAGATCGTGCTCGACGAGCACGGCGAGCCGGTCATCGACCCGGATTGCGCCGTCGGCATCCTCGAGGCGTTCTACGCCGAGCATCCTGATTTTGGCGGCGGTGCGCATTTCGCGCCGCTGATCTATAACGCCTTCGCCTATCCGGACACCGAGCAGGACGACCTGTTCGACCAGAAGGTGCTCTGGATGGTCGAGAACGGCTACGAGATCGGGAACCATACCTGGCAGCACACGGACCTGACCGACATCAGCGATGACGAGTTCATGATGACCATCGCCGAGCCTCAGATCTACATGACCGACCTGCTCGGCGATCACCCCGGGAACGCCTCCACGATCCTGACCTTGCCGTACGGGTCCACGCCGGACAGGGATTTGCATCCCGGTCAGCGACAGATGATGATGGACGGCTTCACCTATGACGGCCACCGGATCGAGCTGAGCGGCGCGCTGCTGGTCGGGGCGGATCCCGCTCCGTCGCCGGCGAGCACCGAGTGGCACAAGCTCTGGATTCCGCGCATCCAGATGTTTGACGAGTCGGTCGAGTTCTGGTTCGGCATGATCGAGCGCGACGAGATCATCGTCTACACCAGCGACGGCAACCCGGAGACGATCGCCGTCCCCGATCCGCAGCACCCCGCGCTGGACGGCACACTGGACCAGGAGGCGCTGCAGGCGGACGGTGTTTCGGTGCTTCACTACCGCGTGGATGACGGGCAGATCGTGGCGCATGGGGCAATCATCCAGGGCGCCCTGGTTCCGCCTATCCGGACGGGTGGGCACGCCATGCGGGGCGTCACGTATACTTTGTGAGCAAGGTCGGAAGATCTTTCGATCACGTCCGGTGTGGGCGCCCGCTCACGGATGCCCCCGGCACGACGTCCCGCCCTCATGACCCACAGGAAGATCATCATGGCAACGGCTTCGGCCACTCCCGTAACCCCTACTGACAAGCCTGCCGGCGAGCGTAAGATCGTGGTCGCGGAGACCCTCGGCTATTGCTGGGGCGTTCGTCGCGCGGTCGATATCATCCAGGACGCCGCCGATTCCGAGCATCCGGTCGCGCCCATCGGCGACATCATCCACAACCCGCAGGTCGTCCAGCGACTCCGCAGCCAGGGCGTCGAAGGTGCCACGTCCGTGGAGGAGGCGAAGTCTCGCGGCTTCAAGCGTGTCGCCATAACGGCGCACGGCATGGGCCCGCACCTCGCCGTCCAGGCCGAACAGAACGGCATGGAGCTGATCGACACCACCTGCCCGCTGGTCATCAAGGTCCAGCGGCTCGCGCAGAAGCTGGTCCGCCAGGGCTACTTCCTCGTCGTCTATGGCGATTCGTATCATCCGGAGGTCAAGAGCGTCCTCGGGTGGGCGAACACGAACAAGTCGTGCGCGGCCAAGCACATCGAGGACTTGCCGTGGAACGCGGCACGTGGCGAGAAGGGTGAGGGCAAGATCACCCCGCCGCGCAAGGTTGCGCTGGTCAGCCAGACGACAAAGAACATCTCCGAGCTGATGGAGTTCTCGAACGCGCTGCAGGCGATGGTGGTACCGGAAGGCGGCGAGTTCCGCCTCTGCAATACCATCTGCGAGCCGACGACCGAGCGCCAGAATTCCCTCAAGGAGCTGACCCGGCAAGCGCACCTGATCCTCGCGATCGGCGGCAAGAAGAGCTCGAATACCGCTCGCCTCGCCGACGTCGGCAACCAGATGGGTGTCCCGTCGTATCACATCGAGCGCCCCGAGGATATCCAGGACGAGTGGCTCGCGGCCGTCGGTAACGGCAATATCGGCATTACCGCCGGTGCCTCGACGCCGGATGACGTCATCGAAGAGGTCGTCGTTTACCTCGCCCAGCGCGGGTTCACCCCGCCGGAAGGCGGCATCCGCCCGGTCGATCCGGACTACGTGCCGTCGTTCTAGCGACCAGCGCTTCAATCAACAAGCATCGCCTCACCACCCCGGCCGTTGCGGCCGGGGTGGTTGCGTTTGGCGGATCGTCCAGGTTCGTCATCCTGGGCGATGCGAAGAATTGGGGCGTTCATGTCCGTGATCCCGATGGAGCACCGCCGGAGTGGTAGGCACGCTGGAGGGGATCCATAGGTTGGCCTGGGCACCCCCTGGCCGGCACAAAGATCCCTCGACACGCTTCGCTCCCTGCGGTCGCGTCGCGGCTCGTGATGACGATGTGGAGATCGGCGGCATGAGCTGCTGGCCACGTACGCATCAGTTGTCGTCCTGGACCAGGTTTTCCCCGCAAATGTATTGACGTCGCCGTTCTGGTATGTAAAAAGTGATACACCACAAACACACCGATCAGCATGACCAGGGGAGGGCCTGCATGGTCCACTTCGATCGACGAACCGTTAACGCATCTTCCTTCGCCACAGCCCGCGCAATGGTCGTTCGAAAGGACAACTGGCGCATCGCGCTGGAAGAAGCCTTGCACGCCGTCCTGTCGGGACGGGATACCGGACCGGACCTCCTGGTGCTCTTCGCCAGCACGGCCTACAGTCACGACTATCCCGAGCTCGTCCGCGAAGCGTTCCACGGCTCCGGCGCCGGTTGCCTCGTCGGCTGCTCGGCCCGCGGCGTCATCGCCAACGACGACAGCCACGAGATCGAGCCGGGCATCGCGATGCTCGCCCTGTGGCTGCCGGGAGCCGACCTCCGCCCCATCCGTTTGCATCAGGAGATGAACGAGGTCCTCGCCGACCCCGACCTCTGGTACAGCGTGAACCGCCTGCATCCGGACGATGTGCGGGGGTGGCTGGTGTTCGCCGAGCCCTTCCGGATGGATGTGCAGGAATCCGTGACGCACCTGCGCTCGCGCTACCCCGGCACGCCCATGATCGGGGCGCTGACGTCCTCCCATCGCCACGACCGCCAGATGTGGGTGTTCCTCGACGATCACGTCTACGACGAGGGCGGCGTCGCGCTGGCGCTGATGGGGCCCTACAACCTGGATGTCATCGTCTCCCAGGGTGGAGAGCCGGTCGGCGAGCCGTGGACGATCACCGGTGTCGACAAGAACCGCATCACGACGATCTCGAACCGCCCGGCCCTCGAGGTCATGCGCGAGACGATGCGGAAAGTCGGGTGGACCAGCGAGAAGGATGCGCCTGTCCTGATCGGTTTCCCGATGAACGAGTACCAGGACGATTTCAAGCGCGGTGACTTCGTTGTGCGGGGATTGCTCGGCATCGAGGAGTCGACCGGCTCGCTCATCGTCGGCAGCATCCCCCGCGTCGGTCAGACCGTGCAGTTCCACCTGCGGGAGCCCCGATCCGCCGAAGTCGACCAGCGGCGCCTGCTCGGTGACATGCAGCACAGGCTGCGGAAAGACGACCTGATCGCCGGCCTCTTGTGTACCTGCAAGGGGCGGGGAACGGCCATGTTCGGTCACGAGAACCACGATGCGTCGTTGGTCCATTCCGCCTTCCCCGAGCTGCCGGTGGCCGGGTTGTTCTCGTTCGGGGAGATCGGCCCGGTCCGGGGTGTCCCGGCGCTCAACGGCTTCGCGATGTCGTTTGGCGTGATCTCGCGGCGTCCCGCTTGAGCACCTGATCCGGTAAACCCGGTCTCGTAGTTACCGGGACGCGTTGGCACACAGGAAAGCCGGCCCAAAAAGGGCCGGCTTCACGCTTCATCTCATGTCAGGGATCTATCCCCGGTCGAGCATCCGCTGACCGAGGGCCGTCGCCAGCAGATGCAGCGCCGCCTCGGTGCTGTCGCCCGTCGGGTCGAGCATCGGGTTCAGCTCCACGAAGTCCATCGAGCGGATCGGCAGGTCGCGGTTCCCGAGATATCGCAGCACCTGTGACGCCTCGCGGATCGTCAGGCCGCCGGGGTAACGGGTTCCCGTGCCCGGCATCATTCCCGGGTCCAGCACGTCGAGGTCGAACCCGAAGTGGATGGCGTCCACACCCTGCGTCAGCAGGTGATCGACCGCGGCCTCCAGCCCGGGCAAAATCCCCATATCCGTCCACTCGTCCATCGTCAGGGCAAAGATCCCCTTCTCGACGATGAGGTCCTCTTCCGCGAGGTCGATATCCCGGATACCGAGGAAGGCGATGTCCTTCGGGTTCACCATCGGGACCTTGCCGCCCATCTCCGTCGCCCGGGGCAGCGACGTGCGGCACTCGCCCATCGCGATGGCCATCGGCATGCCGTGGATATGGCCGCTGAGGCTCGTCTCCGGCGTGTTCACATCCGGATGGGTATCGATCCAGAGCACGCCGAGCCGCTCCGCGCAACGTGTCGCCCCGGCGATCGAACCGGCCGCCAGGGAATGGTCGCCGCCGAGGACCACCGGCAGGTGTCCCCGCCGGATCGTTTCCTCGACCGCGTCGGCCAGTTTCTCGTTGGCGTCGTCGATGGCGTCCTTGAAAACAAGGTCGCGCTGGCCGACCAACGCGCGGGCGCGTGGGATGTCCTCGACCGGGATCGTGATCGCCGGCTGCAGTCGCGAGAGGAGCTTCCGGTAATGCCCGGCGATCCACCGCTGCTCCAGCCCGTCGCGCAACGTGATTGCGCCGGCATCCGGGCCTGGCCGCTCGCTACCGTACCAGAGCGGCACCGCGATCGGCTGCATCGGCGCGGTCCGGAGCGCGCTGCCGGTCATCTCGATGTGTATCCCGGGTGCGACGTTGCCCGCGGCATTGGGGGCGTTGTCTTTCTGGGTCATGTCACTCACATCTGCGTCGGCGCCGCGATCCCGAGGAGCGCGAGCCCGTTGCGCAGGGTCAGCCGGGTGGCGGTCACCAGCGCCAGTCGCGTCTGGCGGACGTTGTCCTCCGCCTGCAGGACCGGGCAGGCGTGGTAGAAGTCGTTGAACCGCTTCGCCAGCTCGAATACGTAATTGGTGATGTGCAGCGGCCGGTATTCCTCTGCCGCCCGCTCGATCACCTCGGGGAACGCCGAGATCTGCTGCAGCAGCGACAGCTCTTCCGGCTGCGGCGCCTCGATCTCCAGAGTCTCGATCGAGGAGAGGATATCCTCGTCCGTCACCCCGGCGTGCTCGAGGATCCGGCAGGCGCGTGCGTGCGCGTACTGGATATACGGCGCGGCATGCCCGTCGAAGGAGAGCGCCTCCTCCGGGTCGAAGTAGATGACTTTGTTGCCGTCGCGGGCGAGCATGACGTACTTGATCGCCCCGATCGCGATGTCGTGCGCGATCTGCCGCTGCTCGTCCTCCGGAATCGAGGGGTTCTTCTCCCGGATGATGTTGATGGCCCGCTCCATCGTCGCGTTGCGGACATCCTCCAGCAGTGGCGCGTTGCCCTTGCGGGACGACATGATGCCGCCCGGAAGCGTCACGAACTCGTAGCCCAGGTGGATGTTGTTATGCGCCTGCTCGAACCCGGCGAGCTCGAGGATCTTGGTGATCTGATCGAAATACAGGGACTGGCGCACGTCCACGACCCAGATCGCGCGGTCGACGTCGTATCGGTTGAACTTGATCTGGGCGAGCGCGAGGTCCTTCGTGGAGTACAGCGTCGAGCCATCCGATCGCAGGATCGGCATCGTGCGGTAGGTCTCCTGCTCGAGGCCCAGCTTCTCGTCGATCTTCACGACCGGCAGGCCGTCGCTGATCTCCGCGATGCCGCGCTCCAGCAAGTCCTTCGCGATCGCCCGGCCCTCTTCCTCGACTTCGCTCTCGGAGAACCAGACATCGAAGGTGGCGCCGAACTCCTCGAAGATCGCCTCCAGCTCGTCCATGCTCCACTTCCGGGTCGTCTCCCAGAGCTTCACGAACTCGGGATCCTTCTTCTCCCAGAGCTGGAACGTCTCCTTCTCGGCGATCAGCCACTGCGGCACGTGCGGCCACCAGTCGATGTTCGCGGCGAGCTGTTGCCATTCGGCGTAGCGCTCCTTCGCCGCACTGGCTCGCACCTCGGCATCCTCCGCCGCTTCCGCGTCACCGTTGCCGGTCGTGGTCGCGGCGTCGAGCTCAGCCTTTAGCTGAGCGCCCACGATCGGCCAGAAGGCGACGATCACGTTCTCGTCGAGCATCTCGTCCGGCTTGATCTCGCCACCGGTGGTGATCTTGCCGAGCAGGTAGGCGATGTCTTCGCCATCGACCGGGGTATCGGCGTTCCAGAGTGCCTTCAGCATGCCGTCGATGCCTTCGACGAAGACCGGGTCGTCGTCCACGGTCTTCTTCAGGAACTTCAGCACATCCTCGCGATAGCTCAGACGGGCTACGGCCTCCCGGTAAAGTTCGCCAAGCCACCGGCCGCGTGAGACGGTGCTGGCCGGCTCCTCACCCTGATGGAACGCCGTGTAGCACCAGAGACAGCGAATCACGTGGCGGCCGATATCACCGATATAGGTAACCGGCATCGTGGTGTACCCGCTCGCCTTGCTGATATTGGTCAGCGCGACGCCGAGGCAGATGTTCCGCAGGTGCCCGACGTGAGCCGCCTTGTGGGTATTGAGCTGCGAATGCTCGATCATCACCTTGGTGTCGCGCGAATCGGGTACGGCGTGGCCGTAATCCTCGCCTCGCTGGAGGACTTCTCGGACGAGCGTGCGAGTCATGGCCGGCGCGTCGTAGGAGATATTGATATAGCCGTTGGCCGCCTCGACGCTCGCGAAGCGGCCGGTGCCCCGGATGTGTTCCGCGACGGTGCTGGCGAGCTCCTGCGCCCGGTCGCCAACCTTTGCGTTGACGAGCTTCTTCGTTTCCTTCTTGGAGAGCCCCTCGAGCGCGCCGGACGCTTCGAGCTCCTTCGTCACCAGGTCGCCGGCAATCATGCGGCAGATCGTGGATGCGCTTCCCCACGTACCGTCGAACGGGATCGGCCGCAGGTCGATCGGCTTGGAGCCGGTATCGATGCCCGCGTCGGCCAACGCGGCGCGGATCGCCCCGATCGCAGCCTGCTCCTCGCGGGCGATCACGCCGGCGGCGTCATGGACGTTTTCGGGGTTCGTGGGTGTCGAAGGGCCTGTCATGGGCGTCTCGAAGCTCCTGCTGGGTGATTGGGTGTCATATGGAACACGGATCCGGGCCGCAGGCGCGGCCTCGGGCGGCGCGCGAACGGGGTACGGGCGTTGCCGGGCCCTGCGGCGCGATAGGGCCTACCAATAATACTGTGTTCGCTGATCAGGGTTCCGGCTCGAAGTCGTCGGTGTTCGCCCGCCCGGTGCGGCCATGGACCAGCATGGCGACGCCAACGAGGGCGGTGACGATTCCGCCGATGAGGATAATCATCTGGTAATACCCGAAGCCGCGACCCGTCCCGTAGCCCACGACGTCGGCGAACGCGGCCAGCATGGCGATCGCAAAGCCGGCGAGCAGCAACAGGGTGGCGACAATGCGTGAAGCTGGACGGGGGGACGACACCGGGCTTGCCTTCTCTCGACTCCGGGATGGTCTTCCATCCTCTCCGGGTACCAGGCGCCAGGAACCGGACCGGGCGCATTGAAAGCCAGTATACAAAAGGAACGGCCGATGTCTGGCGGGAAAATTGAGGATACGGGGCCCACCCGGAAGGACAGGGTGTCGTGTCATCATGCCTGACTTTTGGGGTAGGCGCTTGACCCACCCGTTCGCGTTTCGGTATAGGTATCCGTACGCAGGCCGGACCGGCCGAAGGCTGCGCCGTGGCGCAGTGGGCGTGGGCCGATTCGGCAGGGCTTCGGGATGAGATTCCGGTATTGCGCTGCCGATCGCAGCGGGAATTTCCCCCAACACGTGGCCGGTTGCGGTACAGTATTTGCGTGCCGCACGCTGTCCGATCTTCTCAACGAGCACAACACATCTTGAGAAGAAATCCGGGCGTGCGTTTGTTGTCACCACAGAAGGTCGGCCGGATAGCGCCGGATCGATATGAGGAGAACGGCTGACCGGGCGAACCGAGCGGCCAACATTCGTTTTTCACCCTACCCCGATGGGGTAGTGGTGCGGGGAGGCAGAATGGAAGGGCGACTCCACGACCGGGAGGGGCAGACCGGTCAGGCGCGACGGGGCGGGATTGTCTCGCGGCTGCTGACGCTTGGCGTGCTCTCGATCTCGGCGTTGATGGTGCTTGCGGCGTGTGGTCCGGACGTCGACAAGCCATATTCGACGACCAGTCCGGCGTCTACGACGGCGGATGACATCCAGGGGCTCTACAAGCTCGTCTTCTGGCTGTCGCTGATCGTCTTCGTCGGCGTGCAGTTCGCCGTCGTCTACATCTCGATGCGCTATCGCCGCAAGCGGAGCGATACGCGTCGCCCACCGCAGATCCACGGCAACAAGCGGCTCGAGATTATCTGGACCGTGATCCCGGCTGTGGTGCTGCTCGTCCTCCTCGTGCCGACCGTGTCGATGATCTTCGACCACGATGCGCAGGCCCAGGAGCCGGACATCGAGATCGACGCCTACGGCAAGCAGTGGTGGTGGGAGTTCCACTACGGCGCCGACGTGACGCAGGGCGGCGAGAGCCTCGATGTGGTCACCGCGAACGAGATCGTCGTTCCGGTGGGCCAGAACATCGTCTTCAACCTTCAGTCCAACAACGTCATCCACTCCTTTTGGGTGCCTCGCCTGAGCGGTAAGCTGGACGTGATGCCCGGCCACGTGAACAAGCTCTCGATCACGCCGACCGAGACCGGCGAGTTCTACGGTGAGTGCGCCGAGTACTGTGGCGCGCAGCACGCCTGGATGCGCTTCAAGATCACGGTCGTCACCCAGGAAGAGTTTTACAACTGGGTGAACAACTGGCGGACCTCGCCGGCCACCACCGCGCAGCAGGGCGCGGGCGATGGTGTCTTGCAGGCGCCGCAGACGTTCCAGGTTTGCCTGGCCTGCCACACCGTCAACGGCATGGAGGGCGCGAACGCGCTCCAGGGCATCAACGCTCCCCAGAACATGGGTCCCGACCTGACGATGGTCGCGTGCCGCGAGTCCATCGCTGCTGGCGCCATCGAGATGACTGAGGAGAACCTCAGGAACTGGCTGCGCGATCCTGGCGCTGTGAAGCCCGGCAACTACATGGCGACCCAGATTGGTCCGGGCGGCCTTGAGTTGACCGATGAGCAGCTCGACGAGCTGGTCGACTACATCTTCTCGATGCAGCCGGAGGGCGGGTGCACCGCTGCTGATGGCTGGTCAGGAGGTGGTGGCGCGGCGACGCCGGAGGCTTCGCCGATGGCCACGCCGGAGACTGGCTCCTGATACCTTCCTAATTATCCGGGCGGGCGCCTGTCCCGATGCGGGCGCCCGGTAACGTTCACGCATCGGGGTGGGCCCAAGGGGGCCGGGATGTTCCACCTGAACGTCCAGGGATAGAGAGACATTGCATCCGGGTGGATGCGCAGTGTAGGAGCACAAGATGGCTTCCATCGCACAACCGGGGACCGCGGCGCCACAGGCCGTCGTCCTCCCCCAGGCAAAGAAACGGTCCGGGGTGTGGGACTGGCTCACCACCATTGACCACAAGAAGATCGGCATCATGTATGGCGTTGCCTCGATCTTCTTCCTGATCGTGGGCGGGCTCGAGGCCCTGCTCATCCGTACGCAGCTCGTCCATGCCAACAACGACCTGATCAGCGAGAAGACGTACAACGAACTCTTCACGATGCACGGCACGACCATGATCTTCCTCGGGGTCATGCCGCTCACCGTGGCCTTGTGGAACTACATCATGCCGCTCCAAATCGGGGCGCGTGACGTAGCCTTCCCCCGGCTCAACGCGTTTAGCTTCTGGCTGTTCCTGTTCGCCGGAATCATCCTGAACGTCAGCTGGTTCTTCAACGAGGCGCCGAACCAGGGCTGGTACGCCTACGCGCCGCTCACCGAGAACGCCTGGAACCCGACGCGCGCCGTCGACTTCTGGATCGTCGGCCTGACGGTCGCCGGTATCTCGTCGATGCTCGGTGCCTTCAACTTCATCGTTACGATCCTGAACCTGCGCGCTCCGGGCATGTCCCTGATGCGCATGCCGATCTTCACCTGGACCACGCTGATCACCGCCATCCTCCTTATCATGGCGTTCCCGGCGATCACGGTCGGCATCCTGCTCCTCATGTTCGACCGCTGGATCGGCACTGGCTTCTTCGTCACGGCCGCCGGTGGTGACCCGCTGCTCTGGCAGCACCTCTTCTGGATCTTCGGTCACCCGGAGGTCTACATCATGATCCTGCCGGCGTTCGGCGTCCTCTCCGAGGTCATCCCGACGTTCTCGCGCAAGCCGCTCTTCGGCTACTCGATCATGGTCTACGCGACCGCCGCCATCGCCTTCCTCGGCTTCGGCGTGTGGGCGCACCACATGTTCACGACCGGCCTCGGCCCGACGGCGAACTCCATCTTCGCCGCGACCACGATGACGATCGCGATCCCGACGGGCGTCAAGATCTTCAACTGGCTGGGGACGATGACCTTCGGCCAGGTGAAATTCACGACACCGATGTTATTTGCCGTCGGAACTGTCGCCATGTTCACCATTGGCGGTCTCTCCGGCGTCATGCACTCGATCGTTCCGCTCGATACGCACCAGAACGACTCCTACTTCATCATCGCGCACTTCCACTACGTGCTCTTCGGCGGCTCGCTCTTCGGCCTGATCTCCGGTATCTACTACTGGTACCCGAAGATCACCGGACGGATGTTCAACGAGCGCATGGGCAGGGCCAACTTCTGGCTGATGTTCATCGGCTTCAACTTCACCTTCTTCCCGATGCACTTCCTCGGGCTCGAAGGTATGCCGCGCCGCTACTTCAGCTACGGTGAGGGCTCCGGCTGGGAGTTCTGGAACACGTTCGTGACCTTCGGCTCCTATGTCCTGGGTGCGGCCTTCATGATGCTGCTCTTCAACCTGGGCATGGGCCTCCGCAACGGCCGCCGTGTTGGCTCCAACCCGTGGGACGCCCCGACGCTCGAGTGGGCGACCACCTCGCCGCCGGCCGTCTACAACTTCGCCGAGATCCCGGTCGTCGGGCATCGCGATCCGCTCTGGGCCGAGAAGTACGGCGTCTCCGGCGATCACGGTGACGACACCGCTGATGTCGACGTGACGATCGCGGGCATGAAGGTTGGCGAGCTTGAGGGCGGTGACGATACCGACAAGGAACCGCAGCGCATCGAGCACAAGCGCGCTGAGGACGAGGGCGCCGGCATTCAGCTCCCGAACCCGTCGTTCTGGCCGCTCGTGGCCGCGATCGGCATCTTCATGCTGAACCTCGGCATGGTGATTGACCCGACCGAAGCCTTCTACCTTGGCCCGGTCCAGATCACGATCTCCGCGTTCGCGGGCTTCATCATCATGCTGATCGGTATCTTCGGTTGGGCCTACGAGCCGAGCGGTGTTGATCACTAGGCCACGGGCCGAGGGGAGAGACGTGTCATATGGCACAGGCAGCTGAAATCACACAAGCGTCCGGAGGTTCCGGACACGTAGGGGAGCATCACGAGGGCGGCCATCACGCCCCGGGCAGCGGCATCGAGAACCGCAAGCTCGCACTCTGGCTCTTCCTTGCGTCAGACGTCATGTTCTTCGGCTCGTTCATCGCGGTCTACATGATCTACCGCGGTCGTGCCGAAGAGGTTGGGGTCGGTCCGTTCCCGTACGAGCTGATCGACATCCCGTTCACCTCAGTGAGCGCCTTCATCCTGCTCATGAGCTCGATGACGATGGTGCTCTCGCTGGGTGCGTTGCAGAAGGACGATATTCGCGGATCGCGAATCTGGCTCGCCGCGACAGCGGTGCTCGGACTCTCGTTCCTCGGATGTCAGTACTTCGAGTTCACCGAGTTCTATCACGCTGGCCTGACGATGCAGGTCAACATCTTCGGCTCCAGCTTCTTCACGCTCACCGGATTCCACGGTGTTCACGTCGCGATCGGCGTGCTGTGGCTGCTGTCCTTGCTCTACACCTCCCTGCGAGGCGGTCTGACGAGCAAGAACGCCATGAGCCTCGAGATCGCCGGCCTCTACTGGCACTTCGTTGACATCGTCTGGATCGTGATCTTCACGCTGGTCTACCTCATCCCGTACGACGAGGTGACGTCCGGCGCTGGCGAGCACGCGTCGCGACTGGCCGAGTTCGGCCAGACAGCGATCCAGTCGCTGTTCTAGCCAGGAACGTCATCGGGCCCCGCACGATCGGGGGCCCGGCCGAAAGGAGAGGGCATTCATGTCGAGTCCGGTGGTCCACGACGCGCAGCACGCGGATCTGCACGGTCACGAGCATCCGTCGCAGATGAAATATGTCCAGATCGCGGTCATCCTCGCGATCATCACGGCGATCGAGGTCGCCATCTACTACATCGACGCGATCAGCGACTTCCTTGTGCCGGCGCTTGTCATCCTGTCGGCCATCAAGTTCATCATCGTCGTCGGGTACTTCATGCACCTGAAGTTCGACAGCAAGCTGCTAATGTGGATGTTTACGTTCGCCATGATCATCGGCATCGCGGTGTTCATCGGCACCTGGCTGATGACGAACCACGGCCCCGTGACGCAGTTCACGCAGGACATGAGCGTCTAGAGCGGACGAACCGGGACGAAGGGGGCGTGACAAGCGCCTCCTTCTGACGATATCGCACAGGTCATCACGGGGCGCGGACGCTCGCCCAGGTCACGCGGGTCCAATCCGCATCAGCGCCGGAAACGATTCATGCTTACATTCTTGCCACTCCTGCCACTGCTCCACGTCGGGGGGCCCGAGCCCACCGAGGCGCCGTATACGCACTGGATCATCGATCCGACGATTGCGTTGGGCATCATCGCGCTGACGGCCGCCTACCTGATCGTGGTCGGTCCGCTGAACCGGCGTCGTCCCGGAACCGAGAACCGCCCCGTCACGAAGGCGCAGATTCGCTGGTTCCTGCTGGGTCAGCTGATGCTGCTGGTCTCCCTCGGACCTCCGATCGACGACTGGTCGCACTTTTTCTTCGCCAGCGTGCACATGGTGCAGCACCTGTTGCTGATGTTTGTCGTCGTCCCGTGCTGGATCAAGGGCACGCCGCCGTGGGTCTTCGATCCCGTCATGCGGCACCCGGTCGGCCGGGCAGCGATGACGCGCCTGCCGCGGTTGGTTCCCGGCTTCGTCCTGGCGTCGTTGATCATCGCGCTCTGGCACTGGCCGGCGTTCTACAACCTGACGCTGGAGAACCAGTTCGTCCACGGCGTTCAGCACGCGTTCTTCCTTGTTGCGGGATTCCTCTTCTTCTGGCCGCTCATGAGTACGGTGGAAGAGGCGCCGCAGCTCACGCCGCCGATGAAGTGCCTGTATCTCTTCATGCAGACGCTTCCGTCGGGTGTGGTTGGCGCGATGATCGTCTATGCCGAACCGCCGCTGTATCCGCACTACGCCGAATCCGCCGTCCGGCCGTGGGGTCTCTCTGTGGCCGACGACCAGATTCTCAGCGGCATGCTGATGTGGGTCGGGATGAACGCGATTTTCCTGATCATGTTGTCGGTCATCTTCCTGCGATGGGCAGGTGATGAGGATCGCAAGGAGCGTGAAGCCGTCCAGACCGGGCAGTTGCGGCAGCGGATTGCGCCGGTGCCGGAGCCGAGGGGGCATCACCAGGTGATCTCCTAGTTCCACCAGGGTTCTCTGGCGGGAAAGGAGCGTACGTCTATGGCGGTACCGATCAACCAGTCATCGCAACCACCGTCGTACGATGAGCGCGCGCTTCGCGATCTGGAACACGAGAGCAAGCGTGACGCAGAGGAACGGGTTACGGGATGGACCGTGGTCTGGACGTTGTTCGCATTCAAGATGGCAACCGTTGGCCTCATCTGGTACACCGCCAATGGCACCCGCGATGAGGGATACCGGACGGACAGCCTCCTGGTCGCCACAACGTGGTACTGGCTCATTATTCCGGCCGTCGCGATCAGCGGATTCGTCGCGTACCGATTACGATTGCGAGCGACGAGGAAACGCGTCGCCGACCTGAAGCGGGCCGAGTTCATGGCCACGCAGGCAACGAGCGAACACGGTACGATAGGTGCAAGCCTGTCAGAAGCAGAAAAGGAGCGGCTCCGGCAGCTCCAGCGCCGCCGGCAAGGCGGTTCGTTCTCAGGGTGAGGATATTCGGGGGTGTGCCGGTCAGGTGATCGGGCGCCATGGGGACGGGGCCACGGGGTCCCGGCACAGTAGGCGAGGAGACTATGGGCAAGATTCTAGACCGGGTCATTATGCCGATCGTGCTACCGATCGCGCTGATCGGCCTGATTATCGCGGTTCTGATGGTCATCGGCGAGACGTTCCTGGGCGTGTACCAGGGCGGCGAGAAGGATCGGCTCGACCGGCCCGAGCTGTGGGTCGGTATCGGTATCCTCCTGGCCGTTATCGCGATCGTCGGCTTCCTGTACACGCGGCCGAAGGGCGCCCTTGGTCCGCTGGACAAGCACGTCGCGGTCGGCTCTTCTCCGCTCTGGGCGGATGAGCTGCCGAAGGTGGACGCCACCAAGATCCGCGGCGAGCTTGGCACGGTCGACGACATCCAGGCCGGCTTCACGGTCTATGCCCAGAGCGGCGCCATCGCCCGCGTGCTCGGCCTGCTCCCGGGCGGCACCGACTACGGCAAGCGCTTCAGCGGCTTCATGTATGCCGAAGGCGTCGGCTACGCCTCGAAGGAGCTGTGGATCCCGTTCGAGGCTGTCACGGCCGTGTATCCGGAAACGCAGTCTGTCTTCCTCGCCATCAAGGGCGACGAGACCGAGGCTTATGGCTGGAACACTCCGCCGGAATCCATCACCCGCGGCGCATCCCGGCACAAGCCCGCGTCCGAGCGCGTCAAGTAACAAGCATGTGAACGGGCCCCGCTGGCATTGCCGGCGGGGCCCGTTTCGTTGCGTGCATAACGTTACTCCGACAGCAGGAGCACGGCGTACGCCGCCAGCCAGTGCTCCACGCTGTAGTCGCTCCCTTGGACCTGACCGAGCGACGCCTCCGCATGCGACTGCATGGCGGACCTCAACGCACCCGCTCTTCCGTCGTCCCCCGGGAGCGCCTCCGAGATCGTCCGAAACGCCCATGCCCGGCTGAGGTTCAACCCGTGGAGATGCGCGATCTGCCCGTCGGTCTCATCCGTCACGATTGCCGGCGTGAACAGCTGCTCCGGCTCTCCATGCTCCATGCCGGGGAGGAACCCTGCCAGCCAGCCCGGGAATGCTTCCCTTCCGAGGACACGGCTCATCAACACGGCCTCGCACAGCGCCGGCGAGAGGAAGTCCGCGCCTGATGGCTCGTACCGTGCCGGGTAGTCCCGGTCATCCTGGAACCAGTCCAGCGCCCGCTGGCGCATCAGGTCCAGCAGCGCCGGGCGGTGACGCTCGACCGCGTCCCATGACCGGTCCAGCCCGAACGCTGTGTTCGTATGCATGCCGATCCGTTGCGGATACGTCATCTTCGGGAGCCAGTCGGCGAGCAGGTCCATGATCGTTGCCGCCAGCGGCTGCAGCGTCTCGTGCCATCGCTCGCTGTCCGGATCCCCGGCCATCGCCATCTCCTGCCACAGCGTCAGTAACCAGCCCCAGCCATAGGGCCGCTCGAAGCCGCGATGGAGCGGCGTTTCAAAGAAGCCCGCCTCGCACGCGACCTTGCGCGGTGTTATCAGTGAATCGATGACGGATCGCGCGCGGGATTCCTGCGGGAGTCCCGGAAAGAGGCGCATGAGCCGGATCGCGACCCAGTACATCTCGACGCAGGAGTGCCAGTCGAACGACCCGAAGAAGACCGGGTGCGCGTCCCGGTGGAGCCGGTACGATTCGGGGCCGGTGGCAATGATCCACGGGTTGTGGGGATACTCGAGAAGGATGTTGTCGATCGCCAGCGCCAGCCAGCGGTCGGCGTGCTCCTCGAGCAGTTGACGGCGCTGTTCATGGCCGGGGCGAAGCGGGCGCTCATGCATGGCGGTATTCCTTCGGGATGTGCGGGCACATGTCTCGTTTGCAGGTGATGTCACGATGCATGGTATCCGAAAAGGGGATCGTTCATGGGCGAGCAGGAGTCGATTCCGGCCATTGTCGTGACCGGCCCGGTTGGATCGGGTAAATCCACGACCGTCGACGAAGCGTCCCGGCTGCTTCGTGAAGGCGCCGTCCGGCATGCGGTGATCGACATGGATTACTTGCGCTGGGTGGATCCCGAACCGGAAGGTGACCCGTTTGCCGCCCGGCTCGGCTATCGCAACCTCGCCGCCATTTGGCCCAACCTGCTGGGGGTGGGGATCCGGTGCGTCCTCATCGCCGATGTCGTCGAGTCGCGCGGCCAAAAACGGGCGTACGAGGTGGCGATGCCGGGCGCGGAGGTGACCATCGTGCGCCTCGATGTGCCGATGGCGGAGCTCGAAAGCCGCCTGCAGCGACGCGAAAGCGAGCACACCATCGAATGGTATCTCCGTCGCGCCCCGGAGCTGCAAGGCATCATGGAACGGGAAGGAGTAGGCGACGTCGTGATCGAGGTCGATTGTCGGGACGCAACGGACGTCGCCCGCGAGCTCATCGCCCGAACCGGTATCGGGCGCCTCTAGAGCTTCAGTTTGTACCCGATATGCGTTGGTTCGAACCCGAGTCGCTCGTAGAACCGGTGCGCATCCGGGCGGGTCTTGTCCGTTGTGAGCTGAACCATGCGGCAGCCGCGCTCACGCGCCTGCGTAATCGCCCAGCGCACCATGTCCCCGCCGATGCCGCTGCCCCGGGCCTCACGATGTACGCGCACGCCCTCGACCGTCATCCGCGATGCGCCCCTGTGCGACAGGCCGGGCGTGATCGTGAGCTGCATTGTCCCGGCAATCGCGCCGTCCCGCTCGCACACTACGAGGATCTGGTTCGGGTCCGAGGTGATCGCGTCGAGGGCGGCTTCGTACGGCGTCAGGTCGTCCGGCGACTCCCGCGTCGTGCCCAGATGATCGTCCGCCAGCATGTTCACGATCGTTTGCAGGTCGTCCCTGGACGCTTCCCGGAAAGTGAGCCCCGTCATGCGTCTTCCCTGACCGGCACAACGTACTGGATGAACCCGCTCGGAGGCGTGAACCGGTCGTAGAGGCGACGCGCCCGGGCGTTGGTCTCATGCGTGAGCCAGAGGACGCGCGTCCAACCGCGCTCGGCCCCTCGCCGCTGCAGCGCCGCGATCAGTCGCTCGCCGATGCCGCCGCCACGGACGTCCGGATCCACGTAGAGGTCGTGCAGGTAGCACTGCTGACCCGTTGACCACGTGTACCACTGCAGCACGTAGTTCGCGAACCCGACGACCTCACCGTCACGCTCGGCGACGATTGCGCCAAACGTCTCGTTGTCCGGATCGAGGATCCGCTGCCACGTCGCGTCGGTCACGTCCGCGGGCATAGCCTTCTCGTAGAAGGTGCAGTAGCCGTCCCAGAGTCTGCGCCACACCGCCTCATCAGCCGGCGTGACATCGCGAATGATCACGTCCATGTCTCCCCCTTCAAAGCGGCTCCAACAGCATTCCAGATCGTGCCGGGCATCAAACCATAGTTGTAGACGTCGATGCCCTCGACGCCGCTTTTACTCCACGCCGCCACCAGCGGCTCGACCGTCGCCGGATCAGTGGTGTCCGGTGCAATCGCGCGAATCGCACCGCGTACCCGTTTGCCGGTTTCCGCCGCACGTGCCGCCCGCTGCCGGGCATCGTCGTCGCTCGCCGCGTACCCGGCAAGGATGCCGTCACCAGTCGCGATCAACCTTGCGTCCCGCTCGCTGCCGTTCAGTGCCGCAAAGTGCCAGATGGCGGTCGCCGGGCTCGTCCCACGAACAACAGCCCGGAGTTCCTCCAGCAACGAGATCTCCTGGTCAACGAGCCACGCGAGATAGGCGATGGTATCGGCATCCTCCAGCACCGCGCGTGCGGCGTCCGTTGGTTCGCCATCCGCCATCAACGCCACACCGTCGTTCCAGCAGGCGTCCAACGCTGCCGCCACCCGGCCACGCACGCCCTTGGCGTCGATGCCGGCGTCCGTCGCGCCGGCGATCTCGACCAGATTGAACGAGATGCCCAGCAGCTCCCGCTGCACCTCATCGAGCTCCACCCCGATGATCTCATGATGGAAGCCGTGCATGAATCCCATGTAACCGGGCGATTCGAGCTGGATCGCGGCTACCTCATGCCGGCTCACAAGATCCCCGACGAGCGCGAGAAGGTACTCGCGAACATTCGGATGGGCAGGTGTGAGCGAGTGCACGAGCGGGTCACCGAACGCCGTGTGCATCGTCGTATCGGGGTACCGCTCGCCGAGCCAGGTGTTGTGCAGGCAGACGGTCCAGGCGGTGTAGGACAAGCCGTGTTTCGCGCCTTCACGGATGACCCGCTCGACCGGGCTCTCGCCATCCCCGACGAGCGAGTGTACACGCGGCCTGATGCGGCCATACCGATTCTCGTCGGGCCGGAAGAAGACCGCCCCATCTTCCTGGAAGTAGACGCGCCGGCGACGGTTTCGGGGCAGCAGGAACTTCCCGGCGTGGTACTGGGTCGCGAGATTCACCGTGCGGAAGCCCGCATCGGCGATCCTTCCGAGCGCCGCGTCGTACCCCTCGGCATCGAGATCCCACGCGTAGGTAAAGATTCCGTGTTCCACTAGTCCTCCCTCAGGTACGAGATGTGGCCGCCGTCGACGAGCAACGTCTGTCCGGTGATCCACTCCGTTTCCGGTAGGCAGAAGAAGATGACCGTCGCGGCGATATCTTCCGCGCGTCCCAACCGTCCGACCGGGATTTTTTCGTTCCAGATCCTCGCGACCGGGGAATCGCCCTCCTGCTCGGCCCCGGGACGATCGACCACGGCGCCGGGCGCGATGCAGTTCGCGTTGATGCCATGCCGGCCCAGTTCGAACGCCATCGCCCGTGTCATCGCCTGGATACCGCCCTTCGCCATGTCGTAGACCATCGTTTGCTTGTGAGCAGCGTACACGCCGATGGTGCTGATGTTGACGATGCGGCCCCGGATGCCGTTGGCGATCATCGCCCGGCTCAGGTGCTGGCTGAGGATGAAGGGAGCGCGCATGTTCGTGTTCACCTGCTCGTCCCACTGCGCGTCGGAGACCTCGGTGAAATGCTGCCCGATGCTCATGCCCGCGTTGTTCACGAGGATGTCGACTGGTCCGGCCATCTCCAGCGCCGTCGTCGCGAGCTCATGCGTCGCTTCGACCGATGAAAGGTCGGCCGGCGCGCCCCAGACCTCGACGCCGAGCGCCCGGATCTCCTCGATCGTGCGATCGACGTCCTCCTGCTTCCGTCCGTGGACGAAGACGCTCGCGCCCTCGCGCGCGAGCCATTCGGCGGTTGTCCGCCCGAGCCCACGCGTGCTCCCGGTCACCAGCGCGCGCTTGCCGGCCAGTCGGTTGTGGAATGTTCCGGTCGGGCGACGGGATTCCCGTGACGACGGGCTTTCTGCCATAAGGTGTTCCTCCTGCAGGTCACGTGCATCAAAAGCAAGGCACCCTGGCAGGTGCCTCCTGGCGGTTTGGACGTTGTTGTCTACGGGAATCATTCGCCGACCATCGGACTTCCACAAGTCCCGGGCGAGAGCATGGCTGTGTGGCCAGCCCAACAAGGAGACCGTGGAGACGCAGGACGTGAGATGTATGGATCAGGCCGGAGTAAACCTGTCCCGAAGGTCATTGAGACTGGACATCAGTGTCATAGCGGAGACCAAGGAAGCTTCGAGTATCTCGTCGATGGCGCGGGCATCGAGGTCGAGATCGTAGTCCGCCTGGTTCCGGGCCATCCGGAGGGCCTGCAAAATGGCTGCTGCGCCGGGATCGATTGCGGCGATCAGGTTCTTGACCGCCTGATGCTCTCTTGCCAGCCTGTGCCGGTTGAATCCCAGATGCTCTTCACAGAACTGTCGATATTCGAGGTAGACCCCGTAGTAGAGTCGACCGATTCTCGTTCGCGTTGCTGCTTCGCCCGGTATGCTTCGAAGCTCACGCTCCAGATCGATAAAGAGGCGTCCCTGCATTACCGGCCTGTCGCCTCACTTGACCTTCGCCGGAGGAGCACGGTGACGGCATCCAGATCGTAATCGGGGTTGTCATTCATCCATCGCACCAGCTGGAGGTATCGATCCTCGAATTCGTCGGGCGGGAAGTCAGCGTAGATGGATACGGTGAGAGGCGGGTCCCAGTCATCATACTGGCGCGTGCTCAGCGTGATGACCGGAGCCCCGAACATGTGGCGCGCATGCACCTGAAGGCGTTCGACAAAGCGTGCTGTCCGGGGGTGCTCCCGGAGCACTTTTTCCACCGTCGCGCGGTCGTCCGGGTCGGTTGGGAAGAGTTCCTTGAGGGCGACCATCGGGGTTCCTCCTTGTCGCATAATCGTCCTCATTCTACCCGGTGACACTCGTTATCCCTTCAGCGCGCCCGCCGTCAGGCCGGACTCCAGCCGCCGTTGGAAGATCACGTAGACGATCAGCGTCGGCACCATCGTGATCGTCATCGCCGCAAACAACGCGCCGTAATCGTTCTGGTACCCCTGCTGGATCGCCAGCATGCCCAGCCCCTGCGACAGCATCCGCATGTCGTCGTTCTGCATCAACACCAGCGGCAGCAGGTACTGGTTCCAGTGACCGAGGAAGTTGAAGATACCCATCGCGATCAGGCCGGGCTTCGCCATCGGCAGCATGATCTGGAAGAACGTGCGATAGGGGCCGGCGCCGTCCACCGTGGATGCTTCGGCGACTTCACCAGGCAGCGTCTTGAAGAACCCGACCAGGAAGAAGATCGTGAACGGGAGCGAGTAGGCGATGTAGACGAGCGCGAGCCCGTGGTAGGTATCCTTGATGCCCAGGTCGTCCATCAGGAAGTAGAGCGGAACGAGCCCGAGGAACACCGGGAACATCAGCCCTGCCATGAATAGGTAGAAGATGAAACGGTTGCCCGGGAACTGGAAGCGCGAGATGACGTAGGCCGCCATCGCGGAGACCAGCAGCGTCCCGGTCAGCGACATGGAGATCACTATCACGCTGTTCAGGACGTAGCGCCCGATCCGGGCCTCGTTCCATGCGTTGGAGAAGTTCTCCCACTGCAGGACGTCCGGGAAGCTCCACGGGCTGAACAGGATCTCCTGGTTGGTCTTCAGCGAGGTCATGATCATCCACAGGAACGGGAAGATCACCATGATCGCCCAGATCAGGAGCGGTATCTGCGCGAGCAATCCCATCACGCGTTCGGATCGGGATGCGCCGGCGACATCGAGGTTCGCCGCTGTCGCGCCCTGGGGGGTGTTTTCCGGGTTCGGCTCGTCGATCGGGGGAGCCGGAGCCATTGACGTACTCATGGTTGGAAGTCCTGTTTCGACATCGGCATGGGGATCATGCCTAGAACTCGTACGTTTCGCGCCGCGTCGCGCGCATGACGATCACCGACAGCAGCAGGGTCAGGATGAGGAGGATCACGCCGACGGCGGATGCCGATCCCCAGCGACTCTGGCCAAAGGCCTCGTTGTACATGTAGATCGCCGCCACTTCGGCCTTCCGGGCGGATGCCGACGAGCCGCCGCCGGTCATCACCTGCACCAGCGTGAAGAAGTCCAGCGCGGCGATGGCGATATAGATCAGCGCTGTCCGGATCGTCTCCCACATCAGTGGCAGCGTGATATCGCGGAACTGGCGCCAGCGCGTCGCGCCGTCCAGTACCGCCGCCTCGTAGAACGATGTGGGAATCGACTGCATGCTGGCCATGAAAATGACCATATAGAACCCGACGCTGGACCAGATCGCCACAGCGGCAATGGCCCAGAGGACGGTTGATGCGTTGCCCAGCCACGCCCGTGTGAGCGAGTCCAGGCCGATCAGGTCGAGAAAGGCATTCAGCAGGCCGTAGGTCGGGTTGTACACATAGGTGAAGAGCATGCCGACGATAACGGCGGAGATCACCTGCGGGAAGAAAAAGACAACCCGATAGAATCCCGATCCCCGGATACCGGCGCCACCCTGGGTGAACAAGGCAGCAAATGTCAGCGCGATGCCGATCGTCACGATCGGGAGCACGATCAGGAGTTGCCCATTGCGTGACAGCGCTTCCATGAAGCGTGTTTCGTTCAGGAGCCGCGTGTAGTTGTCCATCCCGACAAAGGGCATGTTGGCGGAAACACCGCGCCAGCTGGTGAGCGAGATGTAGATCGCGCGCCCGTAGGGGAACAGCACGAACACGCCATAAAGGATCAGGGCCGGGAGCAGGAACGGGATGACAAGTCGATATTTGTGATGGTTCACGGGTTAAGCCTGCCGAAACGCGATGAACGCGTGAAGTAGCCGGGCGACGCCCGTCGCCGCTGGGTCAGTGTGTTCGGGAGGAACAGAGCCCCGCGTCGAACGCGGGGCTCTGTCGTCCGCGTTAGCTCGCGGGGGTCGCCTCAGGCGCTTCGCGGGTGAACTTCGGAATCGAGTCATCCTCGCGAATCTGGTTCACCAGGTCCTGCAGCGTGTTGGCCATGTCGTCGACGCTGGTCTGGCCAGTCATCAGCAGGCCGAACTGGTACCGCGTCTCCTCATCGAGGTCTGAGTACCACCCCGGATACCGGGAGCCGACGAAGGTGTCGGTGCCCGCCGCGTTCATCACCTCCAGGGCGGAGTTGAAGGCGGAGCCGAAGTCCTGGTCCTCGCCGACGCCGGCGACGACCGTCATCGACTGGACGTTCTCGGCGAAGAAGGCGGCGGCTTCCTGCGAGAAGAGCAGGCGGAGCCACTCCATGCCGCCGGCGACGTTGGCGCCGTTTGCCGGGACGATGAACGTCTCGCCCGCGCCAGCCTGGACGGCCGACTGCGGCAGCGCGTCGTTCGCGGAGAGCGACGGGGTCGCCTGCACGGTCATCATGAAGTCTTCCGGCGTGACGTCCTTCATCTCGTTCGCCAGCCAGGTGCCGCACGGGATGAATGCCGCCTGGCCCTGCAGCCATGCGGCCTGGGATTCGGTGTGGCTCAGCGCCTCCGTTCCCTCCATGATGAAGCCGTCGTCATAGAGCTGCTTCCAGGCGGCCAGCGCTTCCTTCACGACGTCCTGCGTCCAGGCATCCTCGGCGAGGTTGTCCAGCTTCAGCATCGCGTCCCACCCACCGGCCTTCCAGACCATCTGGTCGAAGGGGCTGCGGATGTACTGCGGGTACTGGCCCTGGTACGTCCACGGCGCGATCCCGGCGTCCTTGATCTCCTGGCAGAGAGTAAGCATGTCTTCCCATGTCGTCGGGTATTCCCAGCCGTGCTCGTCGAAGAGCGCCTGGTTGTACCAGATGCCGTTGATGGAATAGACGTAGTTGAGGACGTATTGCTTGCCGTCGTAGATACCCGTGTCCTGCGTGCCGGGGATCAGCGAGTCCTTGAACGCCACGCCCGGCTGGCCGTAGGCCTCGGCTTCCATGAGCGGGGCGAGGTCGGCGAGCTGGCCCTCATTGACCAGCGTGGTGTTGTTGAAGTTCCCCGCGCCGGAATTGTCCATGACATCAGGCGGGTTCCCGTCCACGAAACGGGCCTGGTACTGCTCCTGGAGTCGCTGCGTGCCGGTATAGGTGATCTCGGCCTCGGGATAGAGCTGGCTGTACAGGGTGTCGTTCACGTTGATCGCGTACTCGTCGCTGTAACCACCCTTGAAGATGACCACGTCGAGCGGTGCGGTCGGATCGACGCCGAGCGGATTCTCCGCCCCCTGCGCCATGGCGAGCTGAGACTGCCGCACGAACGCAACGCTCAGCGCGGGCATCGAGATGCCAAGCGCGGCCGCGCGCTGGACCATTTGGCGGCGTGACAGACCCTTCTCCGCGACTTCCCGGAACAACTTGTCGATACGCGAAATCTGATCGTGATCCACAGTCTCAGCTCCTTCTCCGCGTTAGCTCCCGGAACGGACGCCCGTCCCGCGACGATCCTTCTTGGCCTGCAATACGGCACTCCCGCAGGAACCCCGCGCGACGTCCACTCGTACCCGTCGCCGGATGGCGAAAAAGGGTGCGGTGAGACGTCTGGGACCCGGGTAGCACGGTACGACGCTGCGCGATTGCCTATTGCATTCAAGACGTGGCTAAAAGATAGGCACGAGGGTTGGCTTTGTCAAGGATTACGTCCGGTACGCGAACAATGTCGAAGTGCGACATAACGCTTTCGGGTCGGACTGATTCGGAATCGAAATATACTGAGACTTGCGCGAAAACGGGTTGATTACATCGATAAGCAGGAATACGCATGAAGGGACAATGTGCATGCGCGAGGAATTGGGTATCGAATATGGCACCGGAGGCCAGCGGGCATTGGAGCTCGATCTCCTGGCACCCGATGTGTCTCCCGGGAAGAATCGGCCGGCGGTGGTCTATGTCCACGGTGGTGGCTGGGCAGGCGGCGAACGGTCCTGGAACCCGAACCGGATCCTGGCAGAGTCGGGGTTCGTGACCGTTTCGGTCAGTTACCGCTTCACCAGTGAGGCGATCTTCCCGGCCCAGATTCATGATGTGAAGGCAGCGATCCGTTGGGTTCGCGCCAATGCCGACGCCTATGGCATCGATCCGGCCCGCGTTGGCATCTGGGGACACTCAGCCGGAGCGCATCTCGCCGCGCTCGCCGCCGTCACCGCTGGCGTGCCGGAGCTGGAAGGGGAGGGCGGCAATCCGGAACAGGACAGCAGTATCCAGGCGGTCGTGCCCATCGCGGCGCCGGTCGACTTCCTGGTCGATTGGTACGCCGTCCAGCAGGTCCCGCTCAGTGACGACATCGCCGGACTGAGCGACGCCCTCCTTGGCGGTCCTCCCGCACGGCGCATGGACCTGGCGCGTCTCGCGAGCCCGCTCTGGCATGTGGGTCCCGACTCCCCGCCGCATCTCCTCATCCACGGCGAAGAAGACGACGTGGTGCCGATCGCCCAGGCGCGGGCATACGTTGCGGCGCTGCGGCATATGGGGCAGCCGCGCGCGGAGCTGATCGCGCTGCCGGGAGTCGGGCACATGTCTGACGAGGCGCTCTATCCCGGTAATCCTGATCCGTTGAAGCTGAAGGACCGGGTCATCGAGTTCTTCCGGGAGCATTTGGCATGACTGAACTGGTGCATGAGACAGGCGTCCACTTTGCGACAGTCGACGGGCACCGCCTGTTCCTCGATCTCTTCCGGACCGCGAGGCAACCCGGCGAGCGTGCTCCCGCCGTTATCTATGTTCATGGCGGCGGCTGGCATGGAGGCGACCGTGCCGATGTGCCCGGCGAGTTCATGGCCGAGGCCGGATTCATCACGATCTCCATCGATTACCGGCTGACCGGCGTCGCGTCGTTCCCGGCGCAGATTCACGACGTGAAAGCGGCGATCCGCTGGGTGCGCGCCAACGCGGATGAACTCGGTATCGATCCGGACCGGATTGGCCTCTGGGGTCATTCCGCTGGCGGGCATTTGGCGCTGCTCGCGGCCACGACAGGGGACGACCCCGCGTTGGAAGGGAAGGTGGGCGTCACCGGCGTCAGCAGTGCTGTCTGCGCCGTCGTGGCTGGCTGCACCCGGACCGAGATGCTGATCGACTGGTATGCCGCGGACGGCAAGCCGTTTCCAGAGCCGGTCGACGCGAGCCTTTCGGCGCTCTTCGAAGGTCCCCGGCGCAAGAAAGAAGACGTCGCCAGGCTCGCCAGCCCGTTCTGGCACCTGCGTCCCGGTGTGCCGCCCGTATTGCTGCAGCACGGGACGGAGGACGAGACCGTGCCGATCAACCAGGCCCGGGCATTCGTCGCCCGGAGTCGCGCCATGGGCAACGTTGCTGACCTGATGGAGCTTCCCGGCGTCGGCCATGATGCCAATACGCCGTTGTTCCCGGGAAACCCGGACCCGTATGGGGCAAAGGAACGGACGATTGCGTTCTTCGACGCGCACCTCCGTTAAAACGATAACCGGCGGATACATCCAGATTGGATGCCCGCCGGCCATCGAAGGGGGGGGAGGAGAGATGTCGAGAAGCGTTGGTCTCACTTCTCTGCTACGTAGTTTGGGGCCCCAAACTGAGCGGCGGCTGAATCGTGCCTGAACATCGCCTGAAATCGTGGCGCATTCCGGGATGAGCGAATCAGCTCGTATCCGTCATGAACCGGGCACAAAAAAAGAACGGCCAACGTCGATCCCCCAGGGATCTCCGTCGGCCGCCCTTTGGGGGTGGGGAGGAGAGATGTCGAGAAGCGTTGTCCCACTTCTCTTGTCACTTACTTTAAGGACGTCGACTGAACGTTCGCTGAGGCTTTCCTGAAAACAACCTGAACTCAGGTGGTCAGGTGGACCTATGTCCTGATATCGAACGCCTCGACCACCGCTCGCTGCAATCCCGGATGCTGGTCGAGCAGGCCGTCGATACTCATCCGAAGGAAGGCAGCGAGCTGGATCAGCTCCAGCGGCGAGAGGGACAGCGTCAGGAAGTCGATCTGGAGATGGCATTGGTCGTCCTCGGTGAGGCCGTCCCTGGGCCGATCAGGCACGTGCAATGTGGTGGAGAGCCCCGTTTCCGGCCAGATCATGTCCAGGACCTCGATCTCTGTCGTTTGCCGTCGGCTCATCGCTCACTCCCTCGCCTGTGCCTCACCCGCGTCGCCGGACGCGACATGCCTCCATAACCCCTCCATGATGCGGCATCGCTATACTGCTGACCAGAAGTGCCGATGTATTGCGAGGGAGACAACCGCCGTGAGTGATCGACAAGGCCCGGCCGAGCAGGCAGACCCGCGCCAGGCATTGCGCCCCCTGATCGAGCGGGGCCAGGGGGAGAGCGCTACCGCCACCATGCTGCGGGTCATGTGGCTGCGGCAAGATCACCCGACCGCGTCCGTCATCACCGAGCCACTCCACCTGAACGAGACGACGATCGTGGTCCGCGCGACGATCGCCCTCGCCGAGGGCGGTCAGGGCTCCGGGATCGCGGCGTCGACGGTTGAGGATCTGTCGGAATGGGCGGCGGCGGTCGAGCGCGCGGAGACGAACGCGATCGGCCGGGCGCTCGATACCCTGGGCTACCTGCTCGAACGGGCGGCGTCGCCCCAGGGAGCGACCGCGCCGCGGCAGCAGGCACCGCAACCCCAGCCGCAGGCCCAGCAGCCGGCTCCGGTTCATCCCCAGCCCCCGCAGATCCAGCCACAACCGTCTCCGCGGAGCATCAACCCTCCCTCGCGCCCGACTGCCGTGCCTCGCGCCGACGAATCGGCTCCGCCCGTAATCAACGCGCTTCGCCGTGCGCAGCGCCCGCCGGCGCAGGCGGGGCCGCAGCCGCCCCAGCCAGCCGCTGAGCCACCGCGTGACGACGATGCCCCGTTGCCCGAGTACTCCTGGACCGGGTTCTGGAACGCGGCGCGCGGCTTCGGGCTGGACGCGAAGCGAGTGGAGGAGATCCTCGGTCGGCCCGCGAACCAGTCGTCACCGAAGGAGGCCGTCGAGGCGCTTCGGGCTGCCGGCGCGTGGGGGCCTGGAGACGGAAACGAGTAAACACACTCCCAAATCTGAACGTGTGCGCAGCGTCGGACCCCAGGTCCGGCGCTGTGCGGTTTGGCGGCTCTTGGTGCCATCAGGGTTCGAAAATGTGTATGCCATGTACGTTCATTATTTACATTTCGGGCGTTGTCCGCTTCGTACAGACACTCCTTACAACACGAGTCGACGCCTCGTACGTAAACTTAAAGAGTTAAGAGAAATGTCGACGTGATCCGTGCTGTCATGACCCCAACGCTCCGACTGTCGTGCAATAAAAAGCAAATTCAGGGTGAACGTACTCTTGTTACAACCCGGCGGACCTCGTAAGGTGAGTGCGCACGGGAGGGGAGACCCCGCAGGAATACCCCCGCACCCGGCCCACCGTCCTCGCACGGTGCATTCGATGCCAGCAGATCCCGCGCGCTGGTTTCGGCCACCAACGGCATGGTCCCGCAACCATGCCGCTGTGTTGGTCCGCAGTCGCGGAGTCCGTCCATGCCGACGCCTGAGGGGGGAAACGTCTCTATGGCCGCTGAATACACGCCGAACCTGGTACCACCAGATTCGCCCAGGAACAATCACGCCTCGCGGCGCACGGCGATTGCCCGGAGCCTTGCCGCATTCGCCCTGATCCTTTCCGGCTTTCTCGCCGTCGCCCTGGTGAACGCGCAGGAAGACCCGACGGAGCCCTCGTCCACGCCGGCCGGAACGCCGGAAGCGACGCCATCCGCCGACATGCCACGCCTCGAGCTCGACCTCGAGGAGCTCAACGACTCCGGCATCACCGGCACCGTCACGCTCTTCGACGCGGGCGAGCGCACGATCGTCGAATTCGACGTCGAGGGCGCGGGCGGCGACCATCCGGTCAACATCTCCGCCGGTGTCTGTGGCGAGCTCGACCCCGAGCCGGTCCATGAGCTGGAGCCGGTCAATGAAGACGGCGAGAGCCTGACCGTCATCGACGCGACGCTCGACGAGCTCCTGGAAGAGGACCACGCGATCGACATGCGCCTCGCTCCCGACGAGCTGGGCACGCTCATCGCCTGCGTCAATATCGAAGGCGAGCCGGAACTCCCGGCCGACGGCACCCCGGTCGCCTCCCCGACCGCGGACGGCACGGGCGGCCAGGTCGATGCCACGGAAACACCGGACGTCGCCGAGACGCCTGAGGTGTCCGAGACACCTGCTGAAACGCCGGCCGCGACCGAGACGACCGACGAGGTCTCCACGCCCGAGGCCGATGGTACCGGCGGCGCCGTCGCTGGCGCGGTCACCTTCCCGCTCCGCGAGCTGAACGACTCCGGCGTGTCCGGCACTGTCATGCTGACCGAGCAGGGGAGCGCGACGCTCGTCTCCATCTCGCTCGACGGCGACACCATCACCGGCGATCACGTCGCGCACCTTCACAGCGGGACCTGCGAGGACCCGGGCGACTACACCTTCACGCTGAACCCGGTCGACGCCGACGGCACCAGCGAGACGGCCGTGAATCTCACGATCGACGAGCTGACCAGCGGCAACTACATGATCAACATCCATCCGTCCGAAGAGAACTGGGACGCCTGGATGGTCTGCGGCGAGCTGGTCACGACCTCAACCGGTGACGAGACGCCGGTCGCGACGGCCGCGCCGACAACGGAAGCAGGTGGAGTGGTCGATACGACGACGCCAGCACCCACCACCACCGCGCCGCAGCCAACCACGACGACCCAGGCGCCGCAGGCAACGGTCGAGACCACCCCGGCTCCGGTCGCTGGTGGAGACGGCACCGCCGGTGTCTCCGGCACTGTCGCCGGAACCACGGCCCCGGGCGGCTCCGTCCAGACGCTGCCGGAGCAGGCTGGCGTCGGCGCGATGCTCGACTGGCCGGACAACCCGCGCATCGCGGTCCTTTGGGCCAGCACCGGTGGCGCGCTCGTCATGGTCGCGGCCGCGTGCTTCATTCGCCGCGGTGAGCGGCACCAAACTGCCAACCCTTCCCGCTGGAGACGACTCGGAATCTAGGCCCGGAACGGCGCGGGCGCCGCGGTAGACACGTTCGCGAGAACGAGCGGCGCCCGCCTCCCCGGTCCTGAGCCTGGTCCGTCACACCAGGACCCGGTCGGACAGCATGAGACGCAGGACGCGGACCCTTTCCCCCGAAGGGTTCGCGTCCTGCTTTAATAGGAGACTGACGACAGGACACCTTCGCCCCGGGAGGCATCGATGCAGCTCTTGCTGATCCGGCATGGACAATCTCAAGCGAATATCGACCACATCATCCAGGACGACCACGATCCCCTGACCGATCTTGGCCGCCAGCAGGCCGATTCGCTCGGACGGCACCTCGCCGCATCGCGCGAGATCACGCACCTCTACAGCAGCCCCCTCGCTCGCGCCCGCGAGACCGCCGAGATCATCGGCCGCCATATCGGCCTCGACCCCGTGTTCGAGCCGGGCCTTGCCGAGATCAACGCCGGCACCGCCGCCGGGATGACCTGGGACGCCTGGACCGAGGCGTACCCCGAGATCGCCGCGAGGCTCCGCAGCGCCGAGCGCTCCCTGGACGATCGCTGGGAGGGTGGCGAGAGCGGGCACGAGTTCGTCGCCCGCGTCTATGCCGCCTACGACCACATCGTCGG
>Ga0182741_1000336_pt1 | contig 71808 bp, 64 predicted proteins | sample eDN5th37CBELigOP_FD_128874 | JGI IMG/M metagenome (GOLD analysis project Ga0182741, IMG submission 128874) | Enriched Organic Plus compost microbial communities from Emeryville, California, USA - eDNA 5th pass 37_C BE-Lig OP (version 2) (version 2) ...
CTACGGCCGCCCCGACGCGCTGCTCTACCCCGGCCGCGGCGTGAACATGGGCGACGGCTGGGAAACCCGCCGCCGCCGCGAGCCGGGCTTCGACTGGTGCGTCATCGCCCTCGGCCACAAGTGCAAGGTCAGCCGGCTGGAGGTCGACACCGCCTTCTTCAAGGGCAACTATCCGGCCGAGGTTTCGGTGCAGGCCGCCTGCCTCGACGCCGGCGCCGATCCGGCCGTGGTGCGAACCTCCAGCATGTTCTGGCCGACCCTGCTGGCGCCGCGGCCGCTCGGTCCCGACGCCATCCATCAGTTCCGCGCCGAGCTGCAGGCCATGGGCCCAGTCACCCACGTCCGGCTCAACATCCATCCCGACGGCGGCGTGAGCCGCTTCCGGGTGTTCGGCGAGCCGGCGGACTGAGCGCCCGGCTCGGCCAGCGCCGCCACCCCGCAGGGAGCCGCCCATGCATACATTGATACCGCAAGCGCTGACGCCGGAGGCCTTCGCGCCATACGGCGAGGTGATCGACAGCCGCGACCGCGACTACTTCCTCATCAACGGCGGCCGCTGCCGGCGCTATCACCGGCTGGCCTCGGTCGAACTGGTCGACGGCGGCCGGCCGGTGATCAGCATCTTCCGCACCGAACCGGTGCGCTTGCCGCTGCGGCTAACCCTGGTGGAGCGCCATCCGCTGGGCAGCCAGGCCTTTGTACCGCTGCACCGCCAGCCCTATCTGGTAGTGGTCGCCCCACCCGGCGAGCCGCCGGCGCCGCGGTCGCTGCGCGCCTTCTGGGTGCGCGGAGGCGAGGGCGTGAACTATCGCGCCGGAACTTGGCACCACCCCTTGCTGGCCCTGGAGCCGGGCGGCGATTTCCTGGTGGTGGACCGCGAAGGCCCGGGCGCCAACTGCGACGAACTGCCGCTGGACGAGGTGTGGCTGCGCGAGGCGTAGGCGCCCGCCGCGCCCGACGGGTTGGTCGCCCGCGCTCGCCACGCGTTGTAGCCACATCGGTTGCCCAGGCGGCAACTTCCTGGATACATTGCGAAACCTCAATGCAGCGGAATTCCCCAAGCCATGGCAGTCGCTCCCGAAACGGTAGAACTCACGCCTCATAACCTGCTAGACAAGCCCAAGTCGGCGCGCGGCGGCAAGAAGGGCAAGGGCCGCAAGGTCACCGACCAGACCATCTACGATTCCATCTACGAAGCCGTGCTCAGCCAGCGCCTGCCGCCCGGCTCGCGCCTGCCCGAGGTCGCCTTGGGCGAGCTGTTCGGCGTGAGCCGCTCGATCGTGCGCAAGGCGCTCACCCGCCTGGCCTCGGACCACGTCATCGAGCAGCGTCCCAATCAAATGGCCATGGTGGCCAAGCCCAGCGTCGACGAAACCCGCCAGATCTTCGAGGCGCGCCGGGCGGTGGAAGGCGAGGTGATCCGCCTCACCGCCGGCCGCCTGAGCAAGGCCGATCTGCAGGAGCTGCGGCAACTGATCAAGGCCGAGAAGAGCGCGCACGAGAGCGGCCGCGATCAGGACCGCGTGCACCAATCGATGGCAATTCACCAGTTCCTGGCCAATCGATGCCCCAATCAGGTGCTCGCCCAAATCATGCGCGACCTGGTGCTGCGCACCTCCATCGTCATCGCGCTGTACAAGGTGCCGGGCATCACCGCCTGCTACCTGGGCGACGATCACGCCCGCATCGTCGATCTGGTCGCCAAGGGCAAGGGCGACGAGGCCGCGGCCCTGGCGCGCAAGCACTTGGAAACCCTGGAGAGCGTGCTCGACCTCAACGAGGACCCGCGCCCCATCGACCTGGCCAGCATCCTGCTGCCCTGAAGACATTGCCGGCTGACTGCTGACCACAATAGCTGGTCAATCTTGTATACAAAAATGCGCTCACGGGCACGGAGCTTGCACCAGGGAGGGCGACTACAGTCCACGGACAATAGGAGAAAGCGCTCGTGAGCCGAACCCTGCTGCTGAAGAACGCCACCGTCGTCGCGACCATGGACGACGACCACCGCGAGATCGCCAACGGCGCGGTGTATGTGCGCGACAATCGCATCGAGGCGATCGGCGCCAGCAACGAAATGCCGACCGAGGCCGACGAAGTCATCGACCTCAGCGGCCACGTGCTGCTGCCCGGTCTGGTCAACACCCACCACCACATGTTCCAGACCCTGACCCGGGCTCTGCCCGCGGCGCAGGACGCCGAGCTGTTCGACTGGCTCAGCGCGCTGTTCCCGGTGTGGGCCCGCATCACCCCGGAGATGATGACCGTTTCGGCCGAGACCGCCATGGCCGAGCTGATCCTGTCCGGCTGCACCACCGCCGCCGATCACGCCTACTTCTACGTCAACGGCTCGCGGCTGGACGACAACATCGAGGCGGCGCAGCGCATCGGCATGCGCTACCACCCGGCGCGCGGCGCCATCACCCTGGGCCGCAGCAAGGGCGGCCTGCCGCCGGACGACGTGGTGGAGCACGACGAGGAATCGGTGCTGCGCGACATGCGCCGCGTGATCGAGACGCATCACGACCCGCGCCCCGACGCCATGCTGCGCATCGCCATCGGCCCCTCCTCGCCGTTCACGGTCACGCCCAACCTGATGCGCGAGAGCGCCAAGCTGGCGCGCGCCTACGGCGTGAACATGCACACCCATACCGCCGAGAACAGCAAGGACGTGGCGTTCTGCCGCGAGCACTACGGCATGACGCCGGCGCAGCTGGTCGAGGAGATGGGCTGGGTCGGCACCGACACCTGGCACGCGCACTGCGTGCACCTCGACGACTACGGCATCGACCTGTTCGCCCGCACCGGCTCCGGCGTGGCGCACTGTCCCTGCTCCAACATGCGCCTGGCCTCGGGCATCGCGCCCATTCGCCAGATGCTCGACGCCGGCGTCAAGGTCGGCCTCGGCGTCGACGGCACCGCCTCCAACGACGGCAACGACCTGCTCGGCGAGGCGCGCCAGGCCATGCTGGTGGCGCGGGTGCGGCATCAGGACCCGACCGCGATGTCGGCGCGCGAGGCGCTATGGCTGGCGACCCGCGGCGGTGCCGCAGTGCTCGGCCGCGACGACGCCATCGGCCGTCTGCAACCCGGCTACTGCGCCGACATGATCGCCTTCCGCCTGGACGACATCGGCTTCGCCGGCGGCCAGATCGATCCGCTGGCTTCGCTGCTGTTCTGCGCCCCGCGGCGCGTGGCCTACAGCGTGATCAACGGCCGGGTGGTGGTCAGGGAAGGCCAGCTCACCACGGTCGACCTGCCCGTGCTGGTGGAACGGCACAACCGCTTGGCGCGGGCCTTGGTCAACGGCTGAAGCCCGTTTCGCCGGTTCCGCCCCCGCCGGCGCGGGGGCGGGGTTCGCGGTCAAGCGCGCCCGGCCCGCCCCATCCGGAGGACTGGACGCCCCCGCGTCGCCGGTAACACCATTGCCATAGCGCCAGCCTCACCCAAGCCGTCACGCACTCGGAACAGCCGGTCATGGCCACCAAGCTTCGCGTCCACTCCCCCGCCGTGGTCTACTTCGACGCGGTGCGCCGCGCCGGCTCCATTCGCGAGGCGGCGCGGCGGCTGCATGTGGCCTCGTCGGCGGTGAACCGGCAGATCCTCAAGCTCGAGGACGAAGTCGGCATGCCGCTGTTCGAACGCCTGCCCGGCGGGCTCAAGCTCACCGCCGCCGGCGAAGTGTTCGCCCGCCACGCCATCGTGGTGCTGCAGGACGCCGAGCGCGCCCGCTCCGAGCTGGACGCCATCAAGGGCCTGCGCACCGGCCACATCGAGCTGGCCACGGTCGAGGGAGTCACCACCGATCTGCTGCCGACCGTGATCGGCCGCATGCGCGAGCACTACCCCAAGGTGACCATCGGCGTCGCCACCATGGGCTCACGCTCCATCCCGGACGCGGTGGCGCGCGGCGCGGTCGACCTCGGCCTGGCCTTCGCCCTGCAACGCACCGCGGAACTGCGCCAGCTGGCGTTGGGCCGGTTTCGCCTCGGCGCCTTGCTGGCGCCCGACCACCCCCTGGCCGGGCGGCGCGAGGTGAGCTTCGCCACCTGCGCCGAGTATCCGCTGATCCTGGCCAAGTCCGACCTGTCGGTGCACCACCTGCTCAAGCCGGCCATAGCCCGCGCCGGCATCGACCACAAGGGCTCGATCGAGACCAGCTCCGTGGAACTCAGCAAGGAACTGGCGCGGCGCGGCCTGGGCATCTCCTTCCAGACCCGCATCGGCCTGGAACACGAACTGCGCCGTGGCACGCTGGTGCACGTACCGCTGATCGTCGGCGGCCCGGTTTACAGCGACCTGGGCCTATACGCCCGCGCCGGCCGCGCCCTGCCGGTGGCGGTGGATGCCTTCGCACGCGCGCTCGCCGAGGAGATCTCGGCGCGGCAAGCGCAGGAGAGCCTGAGCGCGACCGACGGCGCCTAGCCGCCCGTCCCGCGTCCATCTAGCGGCGGCTTTCGCGCCGCGGCGCCGAAGGCAGCGCACGCCGCGACCCCGGCCTCCCCGCCTCTCCCACAGGGGCCAGTAGCGCTTCCTCCTCCTTGTGGGAGCGGCTGCGCCGCGAATGTCTTTTTCCAGTTTTCGCCGAATTTGCAAGGCGATAGCTTCGCGGCACTGTCCGGGGCATGACCGGTTCTTGGCCTGCCGGCTTCGTTCCGACGTTCGGTAAGTGAGGAGCGAAAGGCATTCGCTTGCTGTGCCGCTCCCACAGGGGAATGGACTTCTTCCTTTGTGGGAGCGGCACAGCAAGCGAATGCCTTTGACTTCTAAGAACGCCGAACGAAGCGCATGGGAGGCATCCAGTCCCCAGGGAGCGTCGCTAACAGCGTCTAGATCTCAGTCGTCCTGACGAAGAACCACGCCGACTACCGACCCAAGGTGTACCTGCAGCCAGGCTCCGGAACACGGCACCGGAATTGGGCACGAGGCGCCTCCCGAGCGTGGTTCCCGCACCAGCACCGGGCACGGAAAAAGGTGATGCCGTTTCGGCATCGGCCTGGTCGAAATTCTGCGCTTTCGGGGGACACGAGCCCGGCGCAGACTCGTTTCATCGATCCGGCAACCCAGCAACTCCGGGGGCAACATGAGCAACTCGCTACAAGCCATCCGTGTCGAGCAGGCGGCGCTACCCATCATCGACGTCAGCGGTCTGCGCTCGCCGCACGCCGCCGACCGTCGCGCCGTCGGCGAGGCGCTACGCGGCGCCTGCCTCGACAAAGGCTTCTTCTACATCCGCAACCACGGCGTCGACTCGGCGCTGCAACAGCGCCTGTTCGCCGTGTCCAAGGCTTTCTTCGACCAGCCGCTCGAACGCAAGCTGGAGGTGGACAAGGCCAAGTCGCGCGCCAACCGCGGCTACGAGCCGCTGCGGGGCCAGACGCTGGAGCCGGGCGCGCCGCCCGACCTCAAGGAAGGCTTCTACATGGGCCACGAGCTGCCCGCGGACGATCCCGCGGTGCTGGCTGGCCGCTTCAACCAAGGCCCGAACCAGTGGCCGGACGTGCCGGGCTTCCGGGCGGTGCTGGAGCAGTACTACCTGGCGATGAACGACCTGGCCGCGCTCATCATGAGCGGGCTGGCCTTGTCGCTGGACCTGCCCGAGGACTACTTCGCCGACTATTGCACCGCCCCCCAGGCCACCGTGCGCCTGCTGCACTACCCGCCGCAGCCGGCGCGGGCGGCGCCGAACGAGAAAGGCTGCGGCGCGCATACCGACTTCGGCGGCGTCACCCTGCTGCTGCAGGACGAAAACCCGGGCCTACAGGTGTGGGACCAGGCCAGCGGCAGTTGGATCCACGCCGATCCGATCCCCGGCAGCTACGTCGTCAACCTGGGCGACATGATCGCCCGTTGGACCAACGACCGTTACCGCTCGACCCTGCACCGGGTGGTCAACATCTCCGGCCGCGAGCGCTATTCCGTGCCGTTCTTCTATTCGGGCAATCCCGATCACGAAGTGCGCTGCATTCCCTCCTGCCTCGGCCCGGGCGAGGCGCCCAAGTACCCGCCGGTGACGGTGGAGCAGCACATTCTCGAGATGTACCGGCGGACCTATGCCTGAGGGAAGCGCAATGAGGGATATCGTGCTCATTCACGGCGCATGGGCCGGCAGCTGGGTCTGGGACGGGATCGTGCCCGGCCTGCGTCAGGCCGGTTTCCGGCCGCACGCCTTGGACCTGCCCGGCAACGGCAGCGACGACGTGCCGGCCGCCGAGGTCACGCTGCAGCGCTACGTCGAGCACGTGCTGTCGTACCTGGCGCGCCTGCCGGGCCGGGTGTGCCTGGTGGCGCATTCCGGCGGCGGCGTCACCGCTACCCAGGTGGCCGAGGCCGTGCCCGACAAGGTAGCGGGCGTGGTCTACATCGCCGGCATGATGCTGCCCACCGGCGTGGGCTTCGCCGACATCACCGCGCCGCTGAAGGCGGCCGATCCGGAGGCCGCCGGCATCTCCCCGCACCTGCGCTGGGTGGCGGACGGCCATGCCACCGCCGTGCCGCCCGAGGCGGCGCGCCGCATCTTCTTCCAGAACGCGCCGGCGGCGGCGGCCGCCGCCGCCGCGGCGCGCTTGACGCCGCAACCCGAACGCGCCCGCGCCGCCAAGCCGCACTGGACCGCCGAGCGCTTCGGCCGCATCCCGCGGCTGTACGTGGAAGCGCTGCAGGACCGTTCGGTGGTGCCGGCGGCACAGCGGCGCATGCAGGCACTGGTACCGGGCGCGCGGGTGGTATCGCTGCACAGCGATCATGCACCGCAACTGTCCACGCCCGCCGAACTGCTGGCCGCCATGCGGCCTTTCCTCGACGAACTAGCCGCTGCCGCCGAAGGCACGGCTGTTGCATAGACCAGTTCGATCCGGCCGCCGCAGGTCGGTCCCGTTGAACATAACGCTAACCGGAGCATGACCATGACCAACCGCTTTCTGAAGCACTCGGCGCTCGCCCTCGGGCTGCTGTCCATCGCCGGCTCCGCCGCCGCGGCCGAGAAGATCCGCTGGCTCAACGACTGGCTGCCGGCCGGCGACAAGGCCGTGATCTACCTGGGTGTGGAGAAGGGCCTGTTCGCCGCCGAAGACATCGAGGTCGAAATCGCCTCCGGCCGTGGCGGCAGCGACGTCGTCACCAAGCTCGCCACCGGCGCGGCGGACATGGGCACCGCCGGCCTCGGCGCGCTGCTGCAAGCCAAGGCGCAGTCGCCGGTCGCCGTGACCGCGGTGATGTCCATCTACACCAAGCAGCCCGACGCGATCATGGCCGACGCCGCGCTCGGCCTGAAGACGCTGAAGGACTTCAAGGGCAAGACGCTGGCCACCCCGACCTTCTCGGCCTCCAACGTAACCTGGCCGCTGGTGCTCGAGGCCAACGGCATGAAGCCGGAGGACGTCAAGATCATGAAGGTCGACCCGGGCGCCATGGGCCCGCTGATGAGCACCGGCAAGGTGGACGGCACGATCAACTGGGTCACCAAGCTGCCCGCCTTCGAAGACCTGATGAACAAGGCCGGCAAGACCATCGCGGTCATCCCGTGGTCGGACTACGGCTTCGACGGCTACGGCCTGTCGCTGGTCGCCTCGGACAAGCTCATCAAGGAAAAGCCGGAACTGGTGCGGAAGGTGGTGAAGGTCTACCGCCAGGCGCTGCAGATGGCGGTCGCCGATCCGCAGGCCGCCGGCAATGCCATCAAGGCCAAGGTGCCGGAGATCGACGCCGCGGTGGCCGCCAAGGAGTTCGCCGCGTCCATTTCGCTGATCGACAACGAGATCAGCAAGAAGGACGGCCTTGGTGCCTTCGAGCCCAAGCTGCTCGCCACCACCTGGGAGTGGGTGGCCAAGGCGCAGTCCATGCCGCTGGATAAGCTCGATCCCGAGAGCGCGGTGAACCGCGGCTTCATCGCAGAGTAAGCCGTTTCGCTTCCCGGAACGCGGGCTTGCGCCCGCGTTCCGATCTCTTCCCCTTCTCCCCCTCGACAGCATCGAGCAAGCGCGATCAGACGCTCGGCGCAAGGGCGCCGCGACGCCCGCGGCTACGCCGGCCGCGCCTCCGCGGTCGCCGCTGCAACCGCCCGCGCCTCCTCGCTCAGACGGCGCGCGATCATGCGCCGCACCTTGACCGCGGCGCCGTCGATGGCGAAGCGCACGAACTCGTGCGTGCCAGCCTCGTTCTGCTGCTCCTGGATGGCGGCGAGGATCTCGCGATCCTCGTCGAAGGTGAGCGTGTACAACCGCCGCACCTCGGCGTCGGCGTCCGGATCGTTCAGCGCGTAGTTGCGCAGGTGCAGCCAGAAGTAATGGCTGGTTCGCTCCGTCTCAGGGGTGATGAAGCTGTAGGTGAAGGAGCGGAAACCCGCGTCGCGGTTGGCCTCGGTACGCTCGGTGCCGGCGTCGATCGCGCCGAAGTCCACGCCGCCGACCGCCGGCGGCACGTACCAGTAGTACTGCCATCGGTCGGTCAGCCCCGCGAAACGGCCGTAGCGCTGCATCACCGGCACCGGCGGCGCGTTCTCTATCCAGCGATAGGCGGTCACCCGGTCGTCGGCGGCGACCACGGTCACCGGCGCGCCTTCGCCGGCCGCGTTGCCGATGGTGCGCGGATGCACGTAGCTGGTATGGGACGGATCGACCAGGTTGTCGCTGATGTTGAGGTAGTTGCTGGCGAAGTGCAGGTAGTTGCCGTCGATCAACGCCCAGCCGGGCCAGCCGTACTGCGGAATGTCGACGATACCGGCCGGATCGGCCAGCGCCGGGTCGCCCATCCAGATCCACACGGCGTCGTAGCGCTCGTGCAGCGGATAACCCTGCACGTGCGCCGCCTCCGGGATACGGCCCTGCCCCGGGATGTGCAGACAGCGCCCGCCCTCGCCGAAGCGCGCGCCGTGATAGCCGCACTGCAACTCATCGCCGACCAGCTTGCCCAGGGACAGCGGCAGCAGCTTGTGCGGACAACGGTCGCGCAGCGCCACCGGCCGCCCGTCCTGCCGCCGATAGGCGACGATCGACTCGCCGAGCACGCGCCGGCTCAGCAAGCTGCGGCCAAGTTCGTTGCTCCAGGCCAGAACGTACCAGGCATTGCGGATAAAGCCGCTCATCGCTGTGCTCCTCTATGCAGCGGATTACTCGGATCTACGATCCGAGACTATTTCTGCCGAATACGTCGATAAAGCAGCTATCCTGGCAACCACTATTCCATCAGTGGAACAATGCCATGCAGCCCGACCCGACCAGCATGATCTGGTTCGCGCATATCGCCGACGCCGGCGGCCTCGGCGCCGCCGCCCGGCGCATCGGCGTGCCCGTCAGCACCTTGAGCCGCCGGCTGCGCGAGCTGGAGGCCGAGCTGGGGATCCGCCTGCTCGAGCGCACCACGCGGCGCGTGCGCCTCACCGAGGCCGGCGAGCTGTTCTACCGCCACTGCCGCGAACTGCGCGAAACCATAGAGGCAGCGCGCGCCGCGGTCGGCGCGCTGCAGTCCGCCCCGCGCGGCAGCCTGCGCGTGGCCTCGTCGTACACGCTCGGCGTGCACGGCCTCTCGCCGCTGCTGGCCGACTTCCTGGCGAGCTACCCGGACATCGACATCCAGCTGCAGCTCACCGACCGCACCGTCGACCTGGTCGCGGAAGGCATAGACATCGGTCTCCACGCCGGTCCGCTCGACCAGCTCGGCTACAGCCACCGGCCACTGGGCAAGGGATCGATGTATCTCTACGCCAGCCCCGCCTATCTGGCCGAGCGCGGCGATCCCGAGCGCCCGGCCGATCTGCGCCGCCATCTCATCGCCGCGCAGAGCGCCGGCACGGGCTTCGGCACCGGCGCGTTGACCTGGCGGTTGTTCGGACCCCGCGGACAGCAAGAGGAAGTGAGCGTGCGCCCGGCCCTGATCAGCAACGAGGCGGTCGCCGCCTTGAACGTCGCCGCCGCCGGCGGCGGGATCTTTCTCGGCACCGAGATCGTGGCCCGCCCCTATCTGCGCAGCGGCGCGTTGCGGCGGGTGCTGCCGGGCTGGCACGGCCCGACCCTGGAGTTTCACGCGGTATTCCCCAGCCGGCGCGAACTGCCGCCCAAGGTGCGGGTGTTCATCGACTATCTGAGCGAGCGCCTGAGCCGGGAGCTCAGTTGAGCGGACGCGGCTGGCCGCGCCGCGGCAGCGGCGCAGCCGGCTACGGCATCGGCACCCGGTCGATGCATTCCAGCCAATGCTCTTTCTGCGCGCGCGGCAGGAACGACGCGACGATGGAGTTGCGCGCCAGCTGCCGGACATCCCTCGCGTCCAGATCCAGCGCCCGTTGCACCGCGAGGTAGTTGTCGACAACGTAGCCGCCGAAGTAGGCCGGGTCGTCGGAATTGACCGTCACCCGCAGGCCCATGTGCAGTAGGCGCTTGAGGTTGTGGTCCTCCATCCGCTCGAACACCTTGAGCTTGACGTTGGACAGCGGACAGACGGTCAGCGGCACGTCCGCCTCGAGCAGCCGCCGGCATAGCTCCGGGTCCTGCTCGCAGCGCACGCCGTGGTCGATGCGCGCCACGCCCAGCAGGTCCAAGGCCTCGCGGATATACGCCGGCGGCCCCTCCTCGCCGGCATGGGCGACGGTGCGGAAGCCCTCGGCGCGGGCGCGGGCGAACACCCGCTCGAACTTCGACGGCGGATGCCCAACCTCGGCGGAATCCAAGCCCACGGCGTGGATACGGTGGCGCCAGGGCAGGGCCTCCTCCAAGGTCGCCATGGCCGACTCCTCGCTCGCATCGCGCAGGAAGCAGAGGATCAACCGGGAACTCACGTGCAGCTCGTGCCGGGCCTCGTCCAAGGCACGGGTGATGCCCTCGATCACCGTCCCGAAGGCGACGCCGCGGGCGGTATGCGTTTGCGGATCGAAGAAGATCTCGGCGTGGATCACGCCGTCGCGGTGGGCGCGCTCGAGGTAGGCGCGGGTGAGCAGGTAGAAGTCGTCGGCGTCGCGCAGCACCGCGGCGCCCTGATAGTAGAGGTCGAGGAACTCCTGCAGATTGCCGAAGCGGTAGGCCGCGCGCAGCGCCTCCTCGGTGTCGTACGGCAGCGCGATGCCGTGCTTGGCCGCCAGCGCGAACATCATCTCCGGCTCCAACGAGCCCTCGATGTGCAGATGCAGTTCCGCCTTGGGCAGGGCGCGGATGAACGCCGCCATGCCCTCGTCTTGCCGAATCAGATCGTCCATTCCGCCAACCTCGCACCGTGCGGCGCCCGCGTTCGCTCGCGCCGTGGTCTTCCCGACAGCCGGGTCACACCCCGGCGCGATCGTGCACCTTCTGCGTCCACTTCGTTCCGGCGCCAACGGCGGAGTGGGTCAGGCTCGTCCTGCGAGCGGCTTCGCCCTACCGAGCGGAACCGGACATAAGCGCATTAGATGGGGGCGCGCCCGCCGCCGAGGGCGTGCCCATCCCCCGCGACCGCTCGAAAACGGCCGCCGGGGCGGGCATCACGTGGCCGCGATTGTGCCACTACTTCGGAATCGAACCGTCGACGCCTTCGACATACCAGTTGATGGACATCAGCTCGTCGAACGGCAGTTCGGCGCCGGCCGCGACCTTGAGCGCGCCGCTCTGGTCCTTGATCGGACCGGCGAACGGCTTGAGCGTGCCGTCGATGATGGCCTGCTGCTTTTCCTCGAACAGCTTGACCACGTCGGACGGCAGCGCCGGGTTAAGCGGCGCCATCTTGATCATGCCTTCCTTCATGCCCCAGTGGATCTGATGGGTGTCCCAGGCGCCGGCCAGTACCTTCTTGACCGTGTCGACGTAATAGCCGCCCCACTGGATGGTGGTGCCGGTCAGGTGCGACTTGGGACCGAACTTGGACATGTCGGAATCCCAGCCGAACGCGTACACGCCCTTCTCCTCGGCGGTCTGGACGATGGCCGGCGAGTCGGTGTTCTGGCCGAGAACGTCGGCGCCCTGCGCGATCAAGGCCTCGGCGGCCTGCCGCTCCTTGGCCGGGTCGTACCAGGTGTTCACCCAGATCACCTTGGTCTTCATGTTCGGATTGACGCTGCGGGCGCCGAGGGTCATGGCGTTGATGTTGCGCAGCACCTCGGGAATGGGATAGGAGCCGACCACGCCGAGCACACCGTTCTTGGACATCTTGCCGGCCACCACGCCCTGCAGGTACGCGCCCTCGTAGGTACGGGAGTCGTAGGTGCTGAGGTTCTTGGCGGTCTTGTAGCCGGTGGCGTGGGCGAAATAGACCTTGGGCTGGCTCTGCGCCACCTTCAGCGTCTGGTTCATGTAACCGAACGAGGTGGTGAAGATCATCTTGTGCCCGCTGGCGGCGAGCTGGCGGATCACCCGCTCGGCGTCGGCGCCTTCCGGCACGCTCTCGATGAAGGTGGTCTTCACCTTGTCGCCGAGTGCCTTCTCCAGTTCCTTGCGTCCCAGGTCGTGGGCGTAGGTCCAGCCGGCCTCGCCCACCGGGCCGACGTAGACGAACCCCACCTTCAGCGGTTCATCGCCTTGCGCGAAAGCGCCCGTCGACGCCAACGCCGCCGCCGCCAACACCGATACCCCCACCGACTTCAGAAACGTTCTTCTCGTTGCCATTGGCTTCACCTGTGACTGGAAAGACCCGGTTACGTCCGTCGCGCCTGTCCGGTACCGCCATTCGGGTCGGCGCTTGCCGGGACGTGACGTCGATGCCGGCAGGCGTTGCAATGGCCATGCCATCCCCTTGCGGCCGCGGGAAAAAAAGCCGGAGGAGAGTTGATCGGTACTAGGACGCGGCGGCGCGCACCATGTCGAGACGCGCCCCGCCGCCGCGCGCGCCGTCCTGGTGCAGCCCGCCGCTCGCTCTAAGCGCGGCGCCGCGCCGGAGCGCGGCCGCCAGAGGCGGCGGCGCCCCACCTCGTTCGACCACGCATCGCGCCGGTGCGGCGGGCGCGCCCGCCATGCCGGCGCTGGCATGGCTATTGCTCTGACCGAAGGCTAACGAACGACCGTTTCCATACCTGCCGACGCCGACCGCCTCCCGCCCGGGACGCCGAGGGCGAACGGCCTGCTGCAAGGGCTCAGTCATGGCCGCGAACGACAACCTGATCCGCTTCGTCATGGACGGCGAGGTGGTAACCGTGGACAACCCCGACCCCAACCTCACGCTGTTGCAGTTCCTGCGCGAGCGGCTGGGGCGCACCGGCACCAAGGAAGGCTGTGCCGAGGGCGATTGCGGCGCCTGCACCGTGGTGCTGGGCGAATTGGACGGCGACCGCATCCGCTACCAGGCGGTGAATGCCTGCATCCGGCTGCTGCCGACGGTGGACGGCAAGGAAGTGGTCACCGTGGAGAGCCTGAGCCGGGACGGCGAGCCGGCCCACCCGGTGCAGCAAGCCATGATCGACAACCACGGCTCGCAGTGCGGCTTCTGCACCCCCGGTTTCGTGATGTCGCTGTTCGATCTCTACCTGAACCAGCCCGACGCCAGCCGCGAGGACGTGGTCACCGGCCTGGCCGGCAACCTGTGCCGTTGCACCGGCTACCGGCCCATCGTCGACGCCGGCTGCCGCATGCAGGACTACCCCGAGCCGGCGCGGTGGAGCCGGGCCGACGCCCAGAGCGAGCGGCGCCGCGACCTGCTGCGCTCGATCCAGCGCGACGCGGCCGCAGTGGCCGGCGGCTATTTCGCGCCGCGCAGCCTGGCGGAGCTGGCGGCATACCGGATGCAGCACCCCGACGCGGTGCTGCTCGCCGGCGGCACCGACCTCGGCCTGTGGGTGACCAAGCGGCTGCAGCGGCTGCGCTCGCTCATCTACCTGGGCGAGGTCGCGGAGCTGAAACGGCTGGCGCAAAACGACGGCATGCTCGAAATCGGCGCGGCGGTGCGGCTGAGCGATGCCTTCCGCGCCCTCACCGGCCACTACCCGGAACTCACCGAGCTGTGCGAGCGCTTCGCCTCGCCGCCGATCCGCAATTCGGGAACCCTGGTCGGCAACATCGCCAACGGCTCGCCCATCGGCGACAGCATGCCGGTACTGATCGCGCTGGGGGCGACCCTGGTGCTGCACCGGGGCGAGCGCCGCCGCGAGCTGCCGCTGCAGGACTTCTTCCTGGGCTACCAGCGCAACGCGCTGGAGCCCGGCGAGTTCATCGAATGCGTGCGCATTCCGCTGCCCGCGCCCGGCCGGCTGGTCGCGAGCTACAAGGTGTCCAAGCGCCACGACCAGGACATCTCCGCCGTCTGCGGCGGTTTCGCGGTCGAGCTGGCCGGCGAGCGCATCGCCGCCGCGCGGCTGGCCTACGGCGGCATGGCCGCCACCCCGAAGCGGGCGAGCCGCACCGAGGCGGCGCTGCTCGGTCAGCCCTGGAGCCTGGCCGCGATCGAGGCGGCGCTGCCGTGGCTGGCCGAGGACTTCACGCCCTTGACCGACATGCGGGCCAGCCGCGACTACCGCTTGCGGGTCGCGGGCAATCTGCTCAAGCGCTTCTACCTGGAGCGCACCGGCGCGGCCCTGCCCGCGCGCCTGGAAGCCTTGGACTAGGGGGCCATATGTCCGACCTGCTCGACACCCGCGTCGCCGGCAAGCCGGTCCGCCACGACAGCGCCCATCTGCACGTCACCGGGCGCGCGCACTACGCCGACGACATCCCGCTGCCGGCCAACGCCGTGCACGTGGCTTTCGGCATGAGCCACGTCGCCCACGGCCGCATCAAATCCATGCATCTGGACGCCGTGCGCGCCGCGCCGGGCGTGGTGGCGGTATTCACCGCCGCCGACATCCCCGGCGACAACAACTACGCGCCCGCCATGCACGACGACCCCATCCTGGCGGTCGACGAGGTGCAGTTCGTCGGCCAGCCGATCTTCGCGGTCGCCGCCACCAGCTACGACGCCGCGCGCCGCGCCGCGCTGCTGGCGACGGTGGAGTACGAGGAACTGCCGGCCATTCTCGACATACGCCAGGCGCTGGCCGCGGACAGCTACGTCCTGCCCAGCCGCACCATGCAGCGCGGCGATCCGCAACCGGCCCTGGCCGCGGCCCCGCACCGGCTCAGCGGCACGGTGAGCATGGGCGGCCAGGAACACTTCTACCTGGAAGGCCAGATCGCGGTCGCCATTCCGCAGGACGACGGCTCGGTACTGGTGCACAGCTCGACCCAGCACCCGACCGAGGTGCAGCATCTGGTGGCGCACGCCCTGAACAAGCCGGCGCACGAGGTCGTGATCCAGTGCCGCCGCATGGGCGGCGGCTTCGGCGGCAAGGAAAGCCAGCCGGCGCTGTTCGCCTGCATGGCGGCGATCGTGGCCACCCGCCTCGGCCGTCCGGCCAAGGTCCGGCTCGACCGCGACGCCGACATGATCATGACCGGCAAGCGCCACGACTTCCTCGCCGACTACGAGGTCGGATTCGACGAGGCCGGCCGCATCCTGGCCCTGGACGTGATGCTGGCGTCGCGTTGCGGCTACTCGGCCGACCTCTCGGCGCCGGTCAACGAGCGCGCCCTGGCCCACATCGACAACTGCTACTTCCTCGAACACCTGCGCGTGGTCTCGCACCGCTGCAAGACCCACACGGTGTCCAACACCGCCTTCCGCGGCTTCGGCGGCCCGCAGGGCATGATGGTGATCGAGGCCGTGCTCGACGACGTCGCCCGCCACCTCGGGCTGGATCCGCTGGCGGTGCGCCGCGCCAACTTCTACGGCGTCGACGAGCGCAACGTCACGCCCTACGGCCAGGTGGTGGAGGACAACATCATCCACGGCCTGGTCGACGAGTTGGAAGCCAGCAGCGACTACCGGGCACGGCGCGCCGAACTGGCCCGCTTCAACGCCGCCAGCCCGGTGATCAAGCGCGGCATCGCGCTGACGCCGCTGAAGTTCGGCATCTCCTTCAATCTCACCCAGTTCAACCAGGCCGGCGCGCTGGTGCACATCTACACCGACGGCAGCGTGCTGCTGAACCACGGCGGCACGGAAATGGGACAGGGCCTGCACACCAAGGTGGCGCAGGTGGTGGCCGAGGAACTGGGCCTGCCGCTGGCGAAAGTGCGCATCACCGCCACCGACACCAGCAAGGTGCCCAACACCTCGGCCACCGCCGCCTCCTCGGGTAGCGACCTCAACGGCAAGGCCGCGCAGGCGGCCGCCCGCACCCTGCGCGAGCGGCTGACCCAGTTCGCCGCCGAGCATTACCGGGTAGCGCCGGAACAGGTGCGGTTCGGCGACGGCCAGGTCCAGGTGGGCGAGCAGACCCTGACCTTCGCGCAACTGGCGCAGGCGGCCTACGCCGGGCGGATATCGCTGTCCGCCACCGGCTACTACCGCACGCCCAAGATCCACTACGACCCCAAGACCCACACCGGGCGGCCGTTCTTCTACTACGTCTACGGCGCGGCCGTGGCCGAGGTGGCGGTGGACACGCTTACCGGCGAGCACAAGCTGCTGCGGGTGGACATCCTCCACGACTGCGGCCGCTCGCTGAACCCGGCCTTGGACATCGGCCAGGTCGAGGGCGGCTTCCTCCAGGGCACGGGCTGGCTGACGTGCGAGGAGCTATGGTGGAACGAGCGCGGCGAGCTGAAGACGCACGCGCCTTCCACCTACAAGATTCCGGCGGTGAGCGACTGGCCGCGCGATGCGCGGGTGCGGCTGCTGGAGCGGGCCCCCAACCGGGAGGACACCATCTACCGCTCCAAGGCCGTGGGCGAGCCGCCGTTCATGCTGGCGTTCTCGGTGTTTCACGCGCTGCGCGACGCCGTCGCCAGCGCCGCCGGGCCGGCCGCCGCCGCCCGCCTGTCGGCGCCCGCCACGCCCGAGGCGGTGCTGCGCGCCTTGAGCACGGTGCCGGCCGCCGCGCCGGCGGTTTCGACGGAGACGCCGGCATGAGGCATTGGCTGACCGAGCTGAACGAGCTGCTCGGCGCCGGCCGCGAGGTAGTCCGGGTGGTGGTGAGCGCCGTGCACGGCTCCGCCCCGCGCGAGGCCGGCGCCTGCCTGCTGGTGCACCGCGACAGCGTGCTCGGCACCATCGGCGGCGGCACGCTCGAGTTCCAGGCGGTAAGGCTGGCGCGCGAACTGCTCGAGCGCGAACCGAGCCCGCCGCTGATCCAACGCTTCAGCCTCGGCGCCAGCCTGGGCCAGTGCTGCGGCGGCATCGTCGAGCTGTGGTGGGAGCGCTTCGATCCGAGCGAACGGCCCTTCGTCGCCCGGGCGGCGCGGCATCTGGCGAGCGGCGAGCCGGTCCTGCTGGCGGCGGCCGCCGCCGGCCGCGCCTTGCTGTCGAGCGACGGCGCCTACCTGGAGACCCAGGGGCTGGCGGTTCCGGCCGAGCTGATCGCCCCGGAGCGAGCGGCGCTGAGCGCCGAGGCGCCGGTCCGCTGCCTCGGCCAGGGCGCGCAGGCCGTGCTGCTGGAGCGGCTGGCGCGCGATCACACCCCGCTTTGGCTGTTCGGCGCCGGTCACGTCGGCCGCGCGCTGGTCGCCGTGCTGCGCGATCTGCCGTTCGATATCCACTGGGTCGACTCGCGCGCCGACGCCTTCCCCTCGGGCGTACCCGACAACGTCACGCCGCGCCATGCCGAGGACCCGGCCGCGGTCGCGGCCGAGGCGCCCGCCGGCGCCTGGTATCTGGTGCTCACCCACAGCCACGAGCAGGACTTCGAGATCTGCCGCGCCGTCCTGGCGCGGGACGATATCGGCTTCCTCGGCCTGATCGGCTCCCGGCCCAAATCGGTGCGCTTCGCCCAGCGCCTGCACCGGGCCGGCATTCCGGTCGAGCGCATCGACGCCATGACCTGCCCGATCGGCATCGCCGGCATCCGCAGCAAGCTGCCCGCCGCCATCGCCGTGTCGGTGGCCGCGCAGCTGCTGCAGCTGCGCGAACAAGGCGCCGTCGGCGCCGTCCGTACCCGGAGGGTCGTGTCATGACCGCCGCCACCGCTCGTCCCCGGCTTCAGCTGCTCGGCATCACCAAGCGCTACCCGTCGGTGGTGGCGAACCAGGACATCTCGCTCACGGTGCGTCCCGGCGAAATCCACGCCGTGCTCGGCGAGAACGGCGCCGGCAAGAGCACGCTGATGAAGATCATCTACGGCGTCACCCAGCCCGACGCCGGCGAAATGCTCTGGGAAGGGCGTCAGGTCGAGATCGACTCGCCAGCGACCGCGCGCCGCCTAGGCATCGGCATGGTGTTCCAGCACTTCTCGCTGTTCGAGACCCTGACCGTCACCGAGAACGTGTCGCTGGCGCTCGATTCCCCGCCGCCACCGGCCGAGCTGGCGGCGCGCATCGCGCGGATCTCGGCGCAGTACGGCCTGCCGGTGGACCCGCACCGGCTGGTGCACAGCATGTCGGTGGGCGAGCGGCAGCGGGTGGAGATCGTCCGTTGCCTGCTGCAACAGCCGCGGCTGCTGATCATGGACGAACCGACCTCGGTGCTCACCCCGCAGGCCGTGCGCACGCTGTTCCAGACCCTGCGCCGCCTCGCCGACGAGGGCTGCAGCATTCTCTACATCAGCCACAAGCTCGACGAGATCCGCGACCTCTGCCATACCGCCACCGTGCTGCGCGGCGGCCGGGTCAGCGGCAGCGCGCTGCCGCAGCAGGAAAGCCCCGAGTCGCTGGCCCGGCTCATGATCGGCCGCGAGCTGCCGGTCACCAAGCTGCCGCCGCGCACACCCGGCGCGCCGCTGCTGGAGGTGAGCGGCCTAAGCCTGGCCAGCACCGACCCGTTCGGCACCACGCTCAAGGACATCTCCCTGAGCGTGCGCGCCGGCGAGATCGTCGGCATCGCCGGCGTCTCCGGCAACGGCCAGAAGGAGCTGCTGGCGGCGCTGTCCGGCGAGCAACCCTTGGCCGCGGCCGACACCATCCGCCTTTGCGGGACCCCGGCCGGCCGCCTTGGCCCGGCCGCGCGGCGCAAGCTCGGCCTGGGCTTCGTGCCGGAGGAGCGGCTCGGCCGCGGCGCGGTGCCGGAGCTGTCGCTGGGCCTGAACACCCTGCTCACCGGCAGCGGCCACGGGCTGGTGCGGCACGGGCTGATCGACCGCGCCAAGGTGCGCGACTTCGCGCGCCGGGTGATCGAGCGGTTCCAGGTCAAGTGCGGCGGCGAGCGCACCCCCGCCGGCAACCTGTCCGGCGGCAACCTGCAGAAGTTCATCGTCGGCCGCGAAACCCTGCTCGCGCCCAAGGTGATGCTGGTGTCGCAGCCGACCTGGGGCGTCGACGTCGGCGCCGCCGCCTTGATCCGCGACTCCCTGATCGAGCTGCGCAATCAGGGCGTGGCGGTGCTGGTGATATCGGAGGAGTTGGAGGAGCTGTTCATGATCAGCGATCGCTTGGCCGTCCTCGCCGAGGGCCGGCTGTCGCCGACCGTGCCGACCGCCGCCACCAGCGTCGAGCAGATCGGGCTGTGGATGAGCGGCGCCTTCGGCAGCGAACCGGTCGTGCCCGCGCGGGCGGAGGTGGTGCATGGTTAGGCTGGAACCGCGCCCGGAGCCGTCCCGGCGCATGATGTTCGCTTCGCCGCTGATCGCGGCGGCGCTGATGGTGGTCACCGGCTATGTCATGTTCGCGCTGATGGGGCGCGAGCCTTGGCAAGCCTTCCACGTGTTCTTCGTGCAGCCGCTGAGCAGCGACTACGGCATCGGCGAGTGGCTGCTCAAGGCCACGCCGCTGATGCTGTGCGGCGTGGGGCTGGCGCTGGGCTTCCGCGCCAAGGTCTGGAACATCGGCGCCGAGGGGCAGCTCACCGTGGGCGCCATCGTCGGCGGCGGCGTGGCGCTGTATTTCCACGACGTCGACGCCGGCTGGCTGCTGCCGCTGATCCTGTTGGCCGGCATGCTCGGCGGCATGGCCTGGGCGGCGATCCCGGCGTTCCTGCGCACGCGCTTCCACACCAGCGAGATCCTGGTCAGCCTGATGCTGGTGTACGTGGCGCAGCTGCTGCTGCGCTATCTGGTCAACGGTCCGTGGAAGGACCCGGCCGGCTTCAACTTCCCGCAATCGGTCATGTTCCACGACGCGGCCCTGCTGCCGCTGCTGGTGGACGGCCTGCGCGTCAACATCGCCTTCGTCATCGCCCTGGCGCTGCTGGCGGCCGCCTGGGTCTTCGCCTACCGCAGCTTCGCCGGCTTCCGCATGCAGGTGAGCGGACTGGCACCGGCGGCGGCGTCCTACGCCGGTTTCGGCGAGAAGCGCAACGTCTGGCTGGCGCTGCTGATCAGCGGCGCCACCGCCGGCCTGGCCGGTGTCGGCGAGGTCGCCGGTCCGCTCGGCCAACTGCAGCCGTCGGCCTCGCCCGGCTACGGCTTCGCCGCCATCATCGTCGCCTTCGTCGGCCGGCTGCATCCGGTGGGCGTGCTGCTGGCCAGCCTGCTGATGTCGTTGCTGTACCTGGGCGGCGAGGCGGCGCAGTTGGAGCTGGGCCTGCCCAGTTCGGTGACCGGACTGTTCCAGGGCGTGCTGCTGTTCTATCTGCTCGCCGCCGACCTGTTCATCTACTTCCGCTTCAAGCCGCGCGCGTCCGGCGCGCCGCAACCCTCGGAGGCGACATGAGCGCCGAACTATTGATCGCCATCGTGGCCAGCAGCGCCGCGGCGGCCACGCCGTTGATCTTCGCCGCCACCGGCGAGCTGGTGGTGGAACGCGCCGGGGTGCTCAACCTGGGCCAAGAAGGCATGATGCTGGTCGGCGCCATCGCCGGCTTCGCCGCCGCCGTGGTCAGCGGCAACCTCGCCCTGGGCTTCGCCGCCGGCATGGCGGCCGGCATGGCGCTGGCGCTGCTGTTCGGCGTGCTGGCGCTGAGCCTGCAGACCAACCAGGTCGCCACCGGCCTGGCGCTGACCCTGTTCGGCGTCGGCTTGAGCGCCTTCGTCGGCCGCGACTTCGTCGGCATCTCGCTGAGCGGGCTCAAGCCGCTGCCGATACCGCTGCTGAGCGACATCCCCGTGCTCGGCCCGCTGCTGTTCAACTTCGATCCGCTGGTCTACGCCTCGTTGCTGCTGCTGGCGGCGGTGCACTGGTTCCTGCTGCGCACCCGCCCGGGGCTGAAGCTGCGCGCGGTGGGCGAATCGCCCGATTCGGCCCACGCCATCGGCCAGCCGGTGCTCGGCATCCGCTACGTCGCGGTGCTGGTCGGCGGCGCCTTGAGCGGGCTGGGCGGCGCCTATCTGTCGTTGGCGATCACGCCGATGTGGGTGGAAGGGATGAGCGCCGGCCGCGGCTGGATCGCGCTGGCGCTGGTGGTGTTCGCCACCTGGAAGCCGTGGCGGGTGCTGCTGGGGGCGTATCTGTTCGGCGGCGTGACGGTGCTGCAGTTCCACAGCCAGGCCTTGGGAATCAAGGTGCCGTCGGAGATCCTGTCGATGCTGCCGTACCTGGCGACCATCCTGGTGCTGGTGCTGATCTGCCGCAATCCGCGGACGATTCTGCTCAATCAGCCGATGTCGCTGGGCAAGAGCTTCTTCCCGCGCGCGTGAGCGGCGAACGCCGCTCACGTGTCCGCCACCGCCAGCGCCCGGATCTCCAACCAGCCCGCCGCGCCGGCACCGCGCCGCGCGCCCAGCAGTGGCAGGCCGGCCGGGTGCAGCCAGCGCCTGATCCGCTCGTGGATCAGTTCGAACTCGGCGGACGGCAGCTCGGTGTCGGTCAACACCGCCACCGCGACACGGCGGTAGCGGCCGGGTTCGGCGCCCTGCGCGGCGAGGCGCGCGAACAGCTCATCCAGTGCGCGCGGCGCCCGCTCGGAGCCGTGCGCGGCCACAGCCGCCAACGCCACCCGGCCACCGCGCCCCAGCGCGAAGCGGAGGTCATCCGGCTCGACGCAGACCGCGCCGGTTTCGGTCAGCAGCAGGGTCAGGCCGTCGATCGTCGCCGCCACCGGCAACCGCTCCGCGGCGTCCGCCGGCAGTTCCAGCCGGACCGCATCCGCCGCGCCCGCCCCCCCGGCCGACGGCGGCGCCAGCAGCACCGCCAGCCCCTGCGCCGCGCATGCCCGCCGCAGCCAATCCCGCGCCGCGGTTATCGACTCGGGCCGCGCGTCGGCCCAGGCGAAGGCGACATCGCAGCCGCCCGGCAACGGCGGCGCGGCGGCGGGCAGGCGGCCTCGCGGCGCTTCGCCGAAGCCCGCGCTCGCCACCCGCACCAGTTTGTTCCGCGTTGCGCCACCGTGGTGCATTGAATGCAGGGTCATGGCCCCTCCTGGTCGCGACGAATCCCCTCGAGTGCTCGGCAAGCAAGAGGCGCGCCGGCTAAGTAACTGACCCTGCGGTCGAAATCGCGGCGCGGCGAATCCGATTTCAGTCCTTGGCCCGCATGTTGCTAACCACTGCTCAGGAGCATCGGCAGATGCCAGCGCCTACTGCGCCCGAGGACTACCATGAGCACCAGCACCGCAAGCGACAGCACCCGGCCAAGCATACGATTCGACAACGTCGGCCAGGTATTCACCTCGTCCGACGGCAGTCAGGTGACCGCGCTGCAGAACGTCAGCTTCGATATCGCCCGTCACGAATTCGTGGCGGTGATCGGCCCGTCCGGCTGCGGCAAATCCACCCTGCTGCGCATCATCGCCGGTCTGATCCGGCCCTCGCACGGGCAGGCGGAGATCTACGGCCTGCCGGTAACCGGCCCGCGCGACGAGATCGGCATCGTGTTCCAGCGGCCGACCCTGCTGCCCTGGCTGAACGTGCTGGACAACATCACCTTCCCGATGAAGCACAAGTACGGGCGCGTGACCCCGCAGGAGACCAAGCGGGCGCGCGAGCTGTTGGAACTGATCGGGCTGTCGGACTTCGCCCACAAGCGTCCGGACGAACTCTCGGGCGGCATGCAGCAGCGGGTCGGCATCGCCCGCGCCCTGCTGCACGATCCGGACATCCTGCTCATGGACGAGCCGTTCTCGGCGCTGGATGCCCTCACGCGCGACGAGATGAGCTTCGAGCTGCTGCGGATCTGGGCCGAGCGGCCGAAGACGGTGCTGTTCATCACCCACTCCATCCCCGAGGCGCTACTGCTGGCCGACCGCATCCTGGTGATGTCGGCCCGCCCGGGCAGCGTGCGCGAAATCATCGACGTGGGGCTGCCTCGGCCCCGCACCATGTCCACCCTATCGGAACCGCGCTTCCATGAGCTCGCCAACCATATCCGCAGCCAAGTCTTCAGCCGTCCCGTCCTCGCCTGAGTCCCGGCGCGGCACGGTCCTCAAGCTGCTCGACCGGGCCGCGCCCGGACTGGCGGCCGTACTGGTACTGCTGGTGTGGGAAGCGGCCTGCCGGCTGCTCGCCGTACCCAGCTTCCTGCTGCCATCGCCATCCGCCGTGGTGCAGGGCGCCATGGAGGTGGAGCTCGCGCATTGGCTGGGCCACCTGTGGGCCACCCTGCGGGTCAGCCTGCAGGGCTATCTGCTGGCCATCGTCGTCGGCATCCCCCTGGCGGTGGCACTGGCCAACAGCCGGCTGATGTCGCGCACGCTCTATCCGATCCTGGTGGTGGTCCAGTCGACGCCGATCGTGGCGGTCGCGCCCATCATCGTGGTGGTGCTGGGCGCCGGCGACGCGCCGCGGGTGGTGATCACCTTCCTGATCGCCTTCTTCCCGATCGTGGTGTCCACGGTCACCGGCCTGATGTCGACGCCGGAAGAACTGCTGGAGCTGTCGCGCTCGCTGGGCGCCGGCCGCGGCCGCGAGATCAGGAACATCCAGCTGCCGTTCGCCGTGCCCTACATCTTCTCCGCGCTGCGGATCTCGGTGACGCTGGCCATCATCGGTGCGGTGGTGGCGGAATTCGTCGCCGCCGAAAGCGGACTGGGCTTCTTCATCGCCTTCTCCACCTCGTTCTTCAAGGTTCCGCAGGCCTTCGCCGCGTTGGCGGCCCTGGTGACCCTCAGCCTGATCCTGTTCCGCCTGGTGGCCTTGCTACAGCGCTGGCTGTTCCCCTGGAGCCTGCCGAAGGCGGAGCGCTGAGTTCGGGCGCGCCGCTTTCGCTTAAGAATCGCAAGGCAGTCCGGCCGCAGGCCGGACCGGCATCGCGGGGCGCGTTTGACTCGCACCGGCAGGAACGGCTGCTCGCCCTTCGGGCGGCTTCGCCGTCCCGATCGGCCTCCGGCCGATCGGTCTTTCTACTTTCTTTGCGCGGATAAAGACCGATGGGCATGCGGCCCATCGGGACAGCGGATAGCTGCCCGCAGGGCGAGGGCCTGTCCGGGTCCGAGTCAGCGTAGGCCACCCGCTTAGGAAGGGACCCGGCACAGCCGCGCCCAGTGCGGACGCACAGCCGCCGAAAGCGTGCCTTTCATACCGTTGGCAGCATGGCTCAGGTCGGCGGCGAAACGGCCGTTGCCCGAGAGACCAAGGCAAAGCCGCGGCGGGTAGCGCGGCGGCCAGGGAGACAGGAGGCCGCGAAGCGGCCCCCCCCCAAGGACATCACGCCGTTCGCCGCAAATTCGGCGCATCCAACTCATGACTGAAGTTGAAACTGTCCGCGAACATCCGCTCCAACGGCAGCCCCCGCGCCGCAAAAGCGGACTTGGCAGCCGCGATCATCGCCGGCGGACCGCACAGATAAGCGTCGTAGCCACTCAGATCGGGCATATCGGCCACCACCGCCTCGTGCACGAAGCCAACGCGACCGCCCTCATCGCCCGCCTCCGGCTCGGAGAACACCGGCACATAGCCAAGCGTCGGCAGCCGCGCGCACAGTCGCCGCAACTCGTCGTCGAGATACAGGTCGCGCCGGGCGCGCACGCCCCAATATAAGCGCATCGGCCGGTCGATACCGCGTGCGACGATGCTCTCCAGAAGGCTCTTGATGGGTGCTAGCCCCGTGCCGCCGGCGACCAGCAACAGCGGCCGCTGGCCGTCCTCGCGCAGACCGAAGCTTCCGTACGGCCCCTCCACCTGCAGCACATCCCCCACCTTCGCGGAAGCGAACAGCGCCTCGGTGAAACGTCCGCCCGGTACCCGGCGCACGTGCAGGTCGAGCACACCCGCGTCCGGCGCCGAAGCGAACGAGAAGCTGCGCCGCGCGCCGTCCGGCAGCAGCACGTCGAGGTATTGGCCGGCCGTGTAGCTCAGCTGCTGCCCGGGCGGCGGCAGCAGCACGACGCGCAGCACGTCGTGGCAGAGCCGCTCGAGCGCCGCTATGCGCGTCTGCACACGAACCGCGGCCGGCGCCGCTTGCTGCGACAGCCCTTCGACCCGCACCACCAGGTCGGAGCGCGCCAGCGCTTGGCAGCTCAGGGCGAAACCGGCGTCGGCTTCGACCTGGGTCAAGGCCATCGGGGGGAGGTCGTATTCCACCTCCCCGCTCAGCACCTGGATCCGGCAAGTGCCGCAACCGCCGCACTGGCAGTCGAACGGTAGTGCCACGCCATTTCGCAGTGCCGCGTCCAGCACTGGCTCGTTGTCCTCCACCTCGAACTCGATGGAGGTTCCGTCGATGATGATTCTGTGCGGCATCGGGTCGAACTCGCATGTTGAATACACGCTTGTATACATGCAAGCTCCGTACCGCGCGCCGCCAAGAAGTGATGCGCCGGGCAAACCGATCGCCCCCTGGCCTGGAAAGCGGCGCCGCATCGGGGTTTCGAGCCGAGGGCGGCGATGACGCGCGCATCCCGGCCGGCTCGTCCGGGTCCGTCCGGCGCCCCGCGCTGGTGCATGCGCGGCTGCCGCGACATGCGCGATGGCGCGCCCGGAATCGGTCGGGCCCCCAGCACCAAGAACGACGATGCAGCGGGCCCGCCGCCGGCGACGGCGGGCCCGCCCAGACCTCAATGCGGCTGGGACCCGCGCGCCCCGTACAACTCCTTGAGCGCCCGCTTGTCGATCTTGCCCGGGCCGGTCTTCGGGATCTCGGCGACGAATTCGATCGATTTCGGCACCTTGTAGCCGGCGATGCGGGCCTTGATGTAAGCCTTCAACTCGGCCTCGTCGAGCGTGGCGCCGGCGCGCAGCGCCACCACCGCCTTGCCGACCTCGCCCCACTTGTCGTCCGGCACGCCGAACACGGCGGCCTCCGCCACCGCCTCGTGGCCGTGGATGACGCTTTCCACCTCGGCCGGGTACACGTTCTCGCCGCCGGAGATATACATGTCCTTGGCGCGGCCGGCGATGGCGTAGGCGCCGTCGGCGTCGCGCTCGGCCAGGTCGCCGGTGTGCAGCCAGCCGTCGGCGTCGATCGCCTCGGCGGTCGCCTTGGGGTTGTTCCAGTAACCCGGAGTGCGGTGCGGACCGCGGATGCACAGCTCGCCGGCGCGCCCCGGCCCGACGATCTCCCCGCCCTGCTCGTCGATCAGCTTCACCTCGACGTGCATCAACGGATAGCCGACCGCGCCGGGCTTGGCGCGCACCTGCTCCGGCGGCAGCCAGAAGGTGTTCGGGCCGGCCTCGGTCAGGCCGTAGCCGGTCTTGAAGTCCACGCCGCACGCCCAGAAGCGCTCGAACACCGGCAGCGGACAGGGCGCGCCGCCGGAAATGACGAACTTGAGCTTGGAGAAATCGGCCGTTGGCCAGCGCGGATGGCTCTGCATCAGCGTGAACATGGTGGGTACGCCGAAGAACACGCTGACCTCGCCGCTCTCCACCAGGTCGAAGACCTGCTCGACGTCGAAGCTCTTGCAGACGATGGAGGTGCCGCCGGCCTGCACCAGCGGCGCGGTGAACACGTTCAAGCCGCCGGTGTGGAATAGCGGCGCGTTGAGGATGGCGGTGTCGTCGGCGCCGACGCCCCAGCTCATCACGGTGTTGATCGCGTTCCAGAGGATGTTGCCGTGGGTGAGGATGCAGCCCTTGGGCAGGCCGGTGGTGCCGCCGGTGTAGCAGATCACCCAGGGATCGTCCAAGGACAGCGCCGGCGCCGCCGGCGTGGTATCGGGGTAGGCGTCGCGCTCGCCGAACGCGTGGTCGGCCGGGTCGGCTTTGGTCTCCAGCGCGACGTAGGAGCGGCCGTCGCCGGCCTGGCGCAGCTCGGCCGCGGCCTGGGCGAATTCGGCGCTATAGATCAGCGTCCGCGGCGCGGCGTCGGCGAGCAGCTGCGCCAGCTCGCCCACCGACAACCGCCAGTTCAGGTTCTGCAGGATGGCGCCGAGCTTGTTGCAGGCGAACCAGACGTCGAGATACTCGACGCAGTTGCTGGCCAGCACCGCCACCCGGTCGCCCTTCGCCACCCCCAACCGCTCGCGCAGGAAGTGCGCGGTGCGATTGGCCTGCGCGTTCCACTGCGCGTAGCTGATGCGGCGGCCGTGAATGGTGTCGACCAAGGCCAGCTTCTCCGGCGACAGCCGCGCGCGCTTCTCCAACCAGTCGACGGCGGTGGTCATGCTCCTGCCTCTCCGTTCGGTTCTTGTTGTTGTCGGCCACGCCGCCGCGGATCCGGCCCGGCATGAACCGTTCGTCATGTTGTCGGAATGCTAGCACAGCGCGCGGGCGCTAGCGCCCGCGCCGGTTCAGCCGCAGTGCCGGATGGCGGAGAGCCAGCAGTAGCGCCAGCACCAGCGCGTAGATGCCGGGCTCGCGGTAATCGTCGGATTTGTTCAGCAGCAGGAAATGCAGCACCGCCAGCACGGCGATCGGATAGACCAGCTTGTGCAGCTGCTTCCAGCGCTTGCCCAGCCGCTTCATCCAGCCGTTGGTGGAAGTCACCGCCAGCGGCACCAGCAACAGCAGGGCGACGAAGCCGGCCAGGATGAAGGGCCGCTTGGCGACGTCCGCCAGCATCTCGCCCAGATCGAGGCTGTGCTCGAACACCACGAACACCCCGAAGTGCAGGCAGACGTAGAAGAACGCGTACACCCCCAGCATGCGCCGCAGCCGGATCAACCAAGCCATGCCGGTGAGCTGGCGCAACGGCGTGAGCGCCAGGCTCAGCAGCAGCAGGCGCAGCGCCCACTGCCCGCTGCGATGCAGCAGCGTTTCCACCGGGTTCACGCCGAGGCCGGCGTTGAAGGCGTCCCAAACGCTCGCCAGCAGCGGCAGCAGACACAGCAGGAACAGCGCGGCCTTTATCGCCGCGAGGCCGCGCGGGCCGGGCTGCCAGACGCGCTTAGTAGAACCTGCGGAGGTCCATGCCGGCGTAGAGATGGGCCACCTCCTCGGCGTAGCCGTTGAACATCAACGTGTCCTGCTTGAACAGATTGCCGATGCGCCGCTCCCTCTTCTGGCTCCAGCGCGGGTGGTCGACCTCGGGATTGACGTTGGCGTAGAAGCCGTATTCGTGCGGCGCGGCCCGGTTCCAGGTGGTCTGCGGCGCGGTTTCGCGGAAGTTGATGGCGACGATGGACTTGATGCTCTTGAAGCCGTACTTCCACGGCACCACCAGCCGGATCGGCGCGCCGTTCTGCGCCGGCAACTCCTTGCCGTACAGCCCCACCGCCAGGATGGTGAGCGGGTGCATGGCCTCGTCGATGCGCAGGCCCTCGCGATAGGGCCAGGCCAGGCCGCCGCGCGCCTGGAACGGCATCTGCTCGGGATCGTGCAACGTCACGAACTCCACGAACTTGGCCTTCGAGCTCGGCTGGAAACGCCGCAGCACCGGCGCCAGCGGCACCCCGATCCAGGGGATCACCATCGACCAGCCCTCCACGCAGCGCAGGCGGTAGATGCGCTCCTCGAGCTTGGCCGGCTTGATCAGCTCCTCGACACCCATCGTGCCCGGCCGGGCGCATTCGCCGCCGACCGCGACGCTCCACGGCTCGGTCTTGAGCAGGTCCGGCGCGTGCTTGGAGGGGTCGGACTTGTCGTAGCCGAATTCGTAGAAGTTGTTGTAGCTGGTGATATCTTCGTAGCGGTTGAGCTTTTCGTCGCTACCGTAGGGGCTGGGTGCCAGTGGTCCCAGGGCGCGCAGCTGATCCAGCGGTTTGGCGGCGAGCAAGCGCGGGCCGAGCAGCAAACCGGCGCCGGCCAGCGCCGATGCGCGTAGGAAGCGGCGGCGATCACGGTAGACGGCCTCCGGGGTCACCGCCGACTCCGGCAGCTCCCAGCGGCGACGGATCTTGATGTGCATGGCGCTCTCCAACGAGGCGATCGTCGGGGATCTCGCAGCTTACTCCCTTGCACGGACAGCGGCGATACGTAGTTCCGCTAGCGCGCGGCGGCTGTCGCGAAATACCACGACTGGGTTAGCTTCGGGACTAGCTACGTCCTCGTATAGTTGCGACACTGCACCATCATCAGAATTCAATCGTTCATGTCACCAGCACTTCCCGACAATCTCGCCGCGCGCTGGCTGCTGGTCCTGGTTCTGGCCGCCGGCGTCTACTTCTTCAGTGGATTCCTGGTACCGGTGCTGGCCGCGCTGGTGATCGGCTTCGCCAGCTGGCCGCTGTATCAGAAGCTGCTCGCCCGCTGCGACGGCAACACCACCCTGGCGGCGACGATCGCCCTCGTGGTGATCATCGCCGGCCTGGTGGTGCCGATCGCGGTGGCACTGACCTTCGCCGTGCACGAGGTCCGCAGTTGGATCGAGTGGCTGACGGCGCTCAACCGCTCTGGCGGCCCGGCGCCGGGCTGGATCGGCGCGTTGCCCGGCATCGGCCCCTGGCTCGCGGAGTACTGGGACGAGTACCTGAGCCAGCCGCACGCGGTCAACGATCTGATTCAGCGGGTTACCGGCAACAACATCGGCAGCATCTACCGCTGGGTGTTCACGCTCAGCAGCACGGTGCTGCACATGTTGCTGACCGTGCTGTTCATGCTGATCACGCTGTTCTTTGTGTTCAAGGACGGCGCCAAGCTGGCGGCTCAGATCGACGTGGTCGGCGAGCGCATCCTGCCCGGCCACTGGCAGCGCTTCTCGCGGGTGGTGCCGGCCACGGTGAGCTCGACGGTCACCGGCATGGGCATCATCGCCGTCGGCGAGGGCGTGGTGCTCGGCGTGGCCTACGCCATCGCCGGCGTGCCCTCGCCCACCGCGCTGGGCGTGGTCACCGGCTTCATGGCGCTGATTCCGGGCGGCGCGCCGCTGTCCTTCACCCTGGTGTCGATGTACTTGGTCGGCTCGGGCGATGTGGTGGCCGGACTGGGCCTGTTCACCTGGGGCACGGTGGAGCTGTTCATCGTCGACAAGACGCTGCGCCCCAAACTGGTCGGCGGGCCGATCAAGCTGCCGTTCCTACCCACCTTCTTCGGCTTGGTCGGCGGCGTGGCCACGCTGGGCTTCGTCGGCCTGTTCGTCGGCCCGGTGCTGATGGCGCTTCTGTTCGCCATCTGGCGCGAATGGGTGCACAGCTTGGAGCAGGAAGCGCCGCCGACGATCGGCGACGACCCGCGCCGCCCGGAGTGAGCGGCGCGGCCGGTTAGGCCGCCGCCGCGCCGCCGGCTATGCGGGTGACAAGAACCTTGGCCACGCGGTGCCCCGCCATCTGTTCGACCTGGAAGCGATAGTCGGCCAGCTCGAACGCATCCCCCTCGCGCGGCACGCGGCCCAGCTCGGCCAGGACCAACCCACCCAGCGTGTGGAAGTCGCCGTCCTGCGGCAGCGCCTCGAGCGCGAGCAGTTGCTTTAGCCGATCGGAGGGCAGGCTGCCGTTGAGCAGCCAGGCATCCTCGCCCCGCGGCTCTACCATGGGCGCTTCGACACCGTCGATGTAGGCCAGTTCTCCGGCGATCGCCGCCAGCACGTCGCTGGCAGTGATCATGCCCTCGACACCGCCGTACTCGTCCACCACCACCGCCACCGGCACCGCGTGCCGGCGCAGCTCCTCGAGCGCCCGCAGCGCGCTCATGCGCTCGGTCAGCGCCAGCGGCTGGCTCTTGACGATGGCGCGCAGGTCCAGCTCGTTGCCGGCCAGCAGGTGCGCCAGCAACTCGCGCGTCTCGACCACGCCCAGCAGTTCGTCGAGTTCCCGGTCGGCGACCAGGAAACGGTTGTAGCGGTGCTCATCGATCACTTGGCGGATCTTCTCGACCGGCGCCGAGGCGTCCAGCCAGACGATGTCCGGACGCGGCGTCATCAGCGACTCCACCGAACGGTCGGCCAACTGCAGCACGCTGTGGATCATGTCGCGCTCGACCGGGTCGAATACCGCCCCCTGGTCGCCCGGCGCGGTGATCGCCGCCACATCGGCGCCGACCAGGGCCGGCTCCGGCCGGCCGCCGAGCAGCTTGAGCACCGCCTCGGCGGTACGCTCGCGCAACGGCCGGTTCCCGCTCAGGAAGCGGCGCCGGTTGAACGAGGCGAACTGGTTGAGGATCTCGATCAGCAGCGAGAAGCCGATGGCGGCGTACAGATAGCCCTTGGGGATATGGAAACCCAAGCCCTCGGCGACCAGGCTGAAGCCGATCATGAGCAGGAAGCCGAGACAGAGGATGACCACCGTCGGATGGGAGTTGACGAAGGCGGTCAGCGGCTTGCTCGCGACCACCATGATGCCGATGGCGATGGTCACCGCCGCCATCATCACCGGCAGATGTTCGACCATACCGACCGCTGTGATCACCGCATCCAGCGAGAACACCGCGTCCAGCACCACGATCTGGGTCACCACCGCGGCGAAGCCGGCGTACATGCGCGGGCCGGTGTGTTCCTCGCTGTTGCCCTCGAGCCGGTCGTGCAGCTCCATGGTGCCCTTGAACAGCAGGAACAGGCCGCCGATGAACAGGATCAAGTCGCGCCCGGACGGCGCCAGCCCGTAGATGGAGAACAGCGGCTGGGTCAGGGTAACCAGCCAGGAGATGCTGGCCAGCAGCGCCAAGCGCATGAGCAGGGCCAGCGACAGGCCGACGATCCGCGCCCGATCGCGCTGCTCCGGCGGCAATTTGTCCGCGAGAATGGCGATGAAGATCAGATTGTCGATGCCGAGAACGATCTCCAGCACGACCAGGGTCAACAGGCCGGCCCAAATCGTCGGGTCAGCGATCCACTCGAACATGGTTTCCTCTAGCTAGCTCTGCTTTGGCGACATCGAGCGATTGGCCCACGCGCGGCCGCGCGTCGCTGCGGGAGCCGCGACGGGAAAGCTGTGGCCGGGGTGATGAGGCGGGATGCTGCGCGGGTTCGTCCGCCGACAGGCGCGGGAAACGACCGGAGCGAACGTGGAATACGTACTAGGGGGAGGCTCGGAATCGGACGGCATCTAGTGTCGGTTCGGAAGCTGCGACGGCCCGACTCTAAGACATGGGACGTTCGCTGCCAATAGCGAACATCACAACTTGCTGATCTAAAAGGCGGGCAAAGGCCCGGCCCGCCGCGGCGGGCCGGGCGATCAGGGCCGGATCAACCGACCCAGACGCGGGCGTTGCGGAACATGCGCAGCCACGGGCCTTCCTCGCCCCAGTTGTCCGGGTGCCAGGAGTGCTGCACCGCGCGGAACACCCGCTCCGGATGCGGCATCAGGATGGAGAAACGGCCGTCGCGGCTGGTCAGGCCGGTGATGCCGAGCGGCGAGCCGTTCGGGTTGAACGGATAGCGCTCGGTGGCCTGGCCGCGGTTGTCGACGTAGCGCACCGCCACCAGCCCTGAATCCATCAGCCGCTGCGCGCCGTCGGCACTGGCGAACTCCGCCCGGCCCTCACCGTGCGCCACCGCGATCGGCATGCGCGAGCCGGCCATGCCGCGGAAGAAGATCGACGGCGAATCCAGCACCTCGACCATCGCCAAGCGCGCCTCGAACTGCTCGGAGCGGTTGCGCACGAAGCGCGGCCACAGCTCGGTGCCGGGGATGAGCTCGCACAGCGTGGAGAACATCTGGCAGCCGTTGCACACGCCCAGGCTGAAGGTATCGCTGCGGGCGAAGAACGCCTGGAACTGCTCGCGGGCGCGCGGATTGAACAGCGCCGACTTGGCCCAACCGCCGCCGGCGCCGAGCACGTCGCCGTAGGAGAAGCCGCCGCAAGCAGCCACGCCGACGAAGTCGGACAGCTTGACCCGACCCTCGACGATGTCGGTCATGTGTACGTCCACCGCCTCGAAGCCGGCGCGGTCGAACGCCGCCGCCATCTCCACCTGGCCGTTCACACCCTGCTCGCGCAGCACCGCCACCCGCGGCCGCGCCAGGTTGATGAACGGCGCAGTGATGTCCTCGGCCGGGTCGAAGCTCAGCTGAGCGTTCAGGCCCGGGTCCTCGACATCGAGCAGGTTGTCGAATTCCTCCTGCGCGCATTCGGGGTTGTCGCGCAGCGCCTGCATGCGGTAGCTGGTCTCCTGCCAGGCCCGCTGCAGGTCGACCCGCGATTCGTCGAGCACGGCTTGACCATGCAGCCGCAGCACCAGCCGGTCGTGCGCCGCCGGCCGGCCCAGCACGTGGCTGTCGCCGCCCAGGCCAACCTGGCGCAGGCGCTCCAGCACCGCCTCGCGGTCCGCCGCGCGCACCTGCACCACCACGCCCAGCTCCTCGCTGAACAGCGCCGCCATCGGGTCGCCGCCGAGCGCGTCGAGCTCGACGTCGACACCGCAATGGCCGGCGAAGGCCATCTCGGCCAGGGTAGCGAACAGACCGCCGTCGGAGCGGTCGTGATAGGCCAGCAGCTTGCCTTCGGCATTGAGCGCCTGCAGCGCGTTGAAGCCGCGCACCAGCGCGTCCGGATCATCCAGGTCGGCCGGCTGCTCGCCCACCTGCTGGTAGACCTGCGCCAGCGCCGAGGCGCCGAGGCGGTTCGCGCCCTTGCCGAAGTCGACCAAAATCAGCGCGGTCTCGCCGAGGTCGGTTCGCAGTTGCGGGGTCAGCGTCTTGCGCACGTCGCTCACCGCGGCGAAGGCGGTGACGATCAGCGACAGCGGCGAGGTCATCGCCCGCTGCTTGCCGTCCGTCTGCCACACGGTCTTCATCGACAGCGAGTCCTTGCCGACCGGGATCGCCACCCCGAGGCGCGGGCACAGCTCCATGCCGACCGCCTTGACGGTGTCGAACAGGTTGGCGTCCTCGCCGGGGTGGCCGGCGGCCGCCATCCAGTTGGCCGACAGATTGATCTTGCGGATGTCGCCGATCAGCGCGGCGCCGATGTTGGTGATCGCCTCGCCCACCGCCATGCGGCCGGAGGCCGGACCGTGCAGCAGCGCTGCGGGGGCGCGCTCGCCCATGCTCATGGCCTCGCCGGTGTAGCCGACGTAGTCGGCCACCGTCACCGCCACGTCGGCCACCGGCACCTGCCACGGGCCGACCATCTGATCGCGCGCCACCTGGCCGGTCACCGTGCGGTCGCCGATGGTGATCAGGAAGTGCTTGGCCGCGACCGCGGGCAGACGCAGCACGCGGTAGGCCGCCTCCTTCAGGCTGATTCCGTCCAGCCGCAGTTCCGGCTTGTCGACGGGCAGATGGCGCACGTCGCGCAGCATCTTCGGCGGCTTGCCCAGCAGCAACTCCATGGGCAGATCCACCGGCGAGTTGTCGAAATTACCGTCGCCGACGATGAGCTGGCGCTCCTCGGTGGCCTCGCCGATCACGGCGAACGGGCAGCGCTCGCGCTCGCACAGCGCGGCGAAGGCGTCCATGTGCTCCGGCGCGATCGCCAGAACGTAGCGCTCCTGCGACTCGTTGCACCAGATCTGCATCGGCGACATGCCCGGATCGTCGTTGGGCACGGCGCGCAGCTCGATGCGGCCGCCGCGGCCGGAGCCGTCCAGGATCTCGGGCACGGCGTTGGACAGGCCGCCGGCGCCGACGTCGTGGATGGAAATGATCGGATTGGCCTCGCCCAGCGCCCAACAGGCGTCGATCACCTGCTGGCAGCGGCGTTCCATCTCGGGGTTGCTGCGCTGCACCGAGGCGAAATCGAGGTCTTCCTGGCTCTGGCCGCTGGCCATCGACGAAGCGGCGCCGCCGCCCAGGCCGATCAGCATGGCCGGACCGCCCAGCACCACGATCTGCGCCAGCGGCGGCACGTCGTTCTTGGCCACGTGCTGTTCGCGGATGTTGCCGACGCCGCCGGCGATCATGATCGGCTTGTGGTAGCCGCGCAGTTCCTTGCCCTGCGGACCGGGCACTTCCTGCTCGTAGGTGCGGAAGTAGCCGAGCAGATTGGGCCGGCCGAACTCGTTGCTGTAGGCGGCGCCACCGATCGGGCCGTCGAGCATGATCTGCAGCGCCGAGGCGATGCGGCCCGGACGGCCGTAGTCGACCTCCCAGGGCTGCTCGTAGCCGGGGATGCGCAGGTTGGACACCGAGAATCCGGTAAGGCCCGCCTTGGGCTTGGCGCCGCGGCCGGTGGCGCCCTCGTCGCGGATCTCGCCGCCGGCGCCGGTCGCCGCGCCCGGGAACGGCGAAATGGCGGTCGGGTGGTTGTGGGTCTCCACCTTCATCACCAGGTGCACCGGCTCTTCGTGCGCCTGGTAGCGGCCGCTGACCGGATCGGCGAAGAAGCGCTTGGCCGGGTAGCCCTCGGCCACCGCGGCGTTGTCCTTGTAGGCGGAGAGCACGCCTTCGGGGCGATGCTTGTGGGTGTTGCGGATCATGGCGAACAGCGAGCGCTCCTGGCGCTGGCCGTCGATGATCCAGTCGGCGTTGAAGATCTTGTGCCGGCAGTGCTCGGAGTTCGCCTGAGCGAACATCATGAGCTCGACGTCGGTGGGATTGCGCTTGAGCGCCCGGTAGTTCTCCACCAGGTAGTCGATCTCGTCGGCGGCCAAGGCCAGGCCGAGATCGCGATCGGCGGCTTCCAGCGCGGCGCGGCCGCCGCCGAGCAGATCGATCTCCGCCAGCGGCGCCGGCTGCGCGCGCAGGAACAGCCCTTCGGCGTCGCCCATGCGGCAAGTCACGATCTCGGTCATGCGGTCGTGCAGCAGCGGACGGATCTTGGCCAGATCCTGCTCTTGCAGCGGCTGCTCGCTCTGCAGGTAGTAGGCGGTACCACGCTCGATGCGCCGCACCGAGGTCAGGCCACTGTTGTGCGCGATATCGGTGGCCTTGGACGACCACGGCGAGATCGTGCCGGGCCGCGGCAGCACCAGCAGCAGCTCGCCGTCGGCCGGCTGGTCTTGCAGCCGCGGGCCGTAGTCCACCAGCCGCTCGAGCGTCTTGAGATCCGCCTCGCTCAGGGATTGTTCGACATCGACGAAGTGCACGAAACGCGTACCGATCGAGGTAACGGCGGGGACGCGCTCGCGAACCGCGCTCAGGAGCTTTCGAAGGCGGAAATCAGAAAGTGCCGGATTGCCAATTAAACGCAGCATCTCGCCCGTCCAGTTGGTGAAAAGACCGCGGCGGGCCATGAGCCCGCCGCTTGGGAATCAGCGCAGTTGCTCGGCGAGCACCGCGAGGATGCGCTCCGCCACCTCGGGCGGCGCCGCTGCCCCACCCTCCTCGGTAACGGTCACGAGGGTGCGGGCGCCCTGCTCACGCAGCTGAATGACGTAGATTTCCACGGCATCGGGCGGATCGTCGCGCCAGAACGCCAAGGTGTCGAGCAGCCCCTTCTCGGGCCGCCCGGTTTCCGCCCGCGGATCGTAGCGGACGAAATACTGGCCGGCGCTGCGATCGCGGTCCGCCACCGTGAAGCCGAGCCGATCGACCGCGGTGCCGACCCGACGCCAGGCATTGAAGAAGCCGTCGTTCAGGGCGAGCAAGGGTTGACCGTCGTCGCCGCTGTCCAGTTGCGCCTGCGCCGGCGCGCCCTCGGCCGCGGCCACCTGCTGCGCCGCCGTTGCCGGCTGCACTCCGGCATAGAGCATGAAGCCGCGCAGCATCTCCGCCTCCAGGAACGGATCGGCCGGACGCCAGCTCCACACCGCGTCCTTGCCTTCGCCCTGGGCGGCCATGCGCCGGTGCGCGACGTGGACCTCACTGGTGTTGGGCTGCGCGCCGGGCTCCAGGCGGAACACGTAGTAGTCGGCGACCCGCGCGTCCTCCGGGTCCTTGATCTGCGGCGAGAACACGCCGCGCGGCAACGCGACGCCGTGCAGGATCCAGTCGGTCTGCAGCAGGCCGATGCTCGGCACCTCGCGCGCGATCTTCAGCGAATAGTGGCCGAGATAGCCGTGCAGCCACTGCCACACCTGCTCGGGCTTGGCCGCCACTTCCAGCCAGCGCTGCGCGCCGGCCTTGTGCACCGTGATCCCACGCGCCGGGTCCGGCAGCAGCGTTCCCGCCTGAATACCGGACGCCGCGCCCGGCCCGGCGGGAATGCTCATGCCGTTGTTGATCCCGCCCGAGGCAAGGTCCGGCGGCAAGCGCAGGCGCTCGGCGCGAACCTTATCCGGGTCCTCCTTGCGCATCCCTCGGAGGGTGTCGCACCCGCTCAGACCGGTGCCGAGCAGGAGAAGGGCCGCTGCTATGGCGGTGAGTGAACGCATCAAGTCGTTGTCACCTATAGGATGCCGGCCTGCCGCATGGCCTGGCGCACGGTGTCGTGGAACTGCTCGCGCAGCGGCGTCATCGGCAGACGGATGCCGACCTGGATCAGCCCCATTTCCCGCAGCGCCCACTTCACCGGGATCGGGTTCGGCTCGCAGAACAAGGCCTTGTGCAGCGCCTCGAGCTTGGCGTCGATGCGCTCGGCCTCGGCGCGGTCACCGCGCAGCGCGGCGGCGCACATCTCGTGCATCAAGCGCGGCGCCACGTTGGCCGTGACCGAGATCACGCCCTTGCCGCCGGCATAGATGGTCTCGCGGGCGTTGCTGTCATCGCCGCTGACCACGTCCAGGCGGTTGCCGCACAGGCGCACGATCTCGCTCGCCCGCTCCACCGTGCCCTGCGCTTCCTTGATGCCGACGATGTTGGGAATCTCGGCCAGGCGCGCCACGGTTTCCGGCAGCAGGTCGCAAGCGGTGCGACCGGGCACGTTGTAGAGAATCTGGGGAATGGCGCAGGACTCGGCGATCGCCTTGTAGTGGCGATACAAGCCTTCCTGCGTCGGCTTGTTGTAGTACGGCGTGACCAGCAGAACGGCGTCGCAGCCGCCTTCCATCGCGCCGCGGGTCAGCTCGATGGCCTCGGCGGTGGAGTTCGAGCCGGTACCGCCGATGACCGGCACCCGGCCGCGCGCGTACTCGGCGACCTTGCGCATCACCAAGACATGCTCGTCGAAATCGAGCGTCGGCGACTCGCCGGTGGTGCCTACCGCGACCAAGCCGTCGGTGCCGTTTTCGATGTGGAATTCGACCAGGCGCTGAAGGGCCTCGAGATCAAGCGCCCCATCGTCGCGCATGGGGGTCACGAGGGCGACAATACTGCCGTGGAACATGGCGGGGCTCCACCCGGGAAAAATGAGAATGTGCATACTACTTGCGCGCCCAGGGGCTGACAAGCGAGCCATGGGCTGCTAGGAAAGCGCGAATCGAATCGGCGCTTACCTTGGCAAGGGGGTTTCCTGCGGTACCATGCCTGGCCGGGCGGCCGGGTGTTTTTGCTACACTGGCCGCGTTTTTCCTCAGCCCCATTCGCGTTCGGGTGCGTAGGCATGAAGAATCTGCTGGTGATCACCGCGCTGGGCCAGGATAGGCCTGGAATAGTCAACGAACTCTCGCGCAGCGTCGTCGACAGCGGCTGCAACATGGAAGACAGCCGGATGACGGTGCTTGGCGGCGAGTTCGCCGTCATCATGCTGGTCTCCGGCAAGTGGAACGAGCTGGCCAAGCTGGAAAACAGCCTGCCGGCGCTCGGCCGCCGCCTGGATCTGCTGGTCAGCACCAAGCGCACCGAACCGCCGAAGGCGATGGGCAACGTGCTGCCCTACGCGGTGGAGGTGGTGGCGCTCGATCACCCCGGCATCGTTCACCAACTGGCGAATTTCTTCGCCCGCCGCGAGATCAACATCCGCGACCTGGCCACCGCCAGCTACGCCGCCGCCCACACCGGCACGCCGATGTTCTCGGTGCACATGACCGTGGACGTACCGGCCGGCACGCACATCGCCACGCTGCGCGAGGAGTTCATGGATTTCTGCGACCAGCTCAATCTGGACGCCATCATCGAGCCGGTCAAAGGCTAACGGGGAGAATCATGAGCGTCAGCGTCGGGCAAACCGTTTCGGACTTCACCGCGCAAGCCACCGGGGGCCGGGAAATCTCGCTGTCCGGACTGCGCGGAAGCAAGGTCGTGCTGTATTTCTATCCCAAGGCGAACACGCCGGGCTGCACGCAGGAGTCGCAAGACTTTCGCGACCTGCACGCGGAGTTCGCGGCGGCCGGCGCGGTGGTGCTGGGCGTCTCCCGCGACGGCCTGAAGGCGCAGGAGAACTTCAAGGCCAAGCACGGTTTCCCGTTCGAGCTGATCGCCGACACCGACGAGCAGCTGTGCCGGCTGTTCGACGTGATCAAGGAAAAGAACATGTACGGCAAGAAGGTGCTGGGCATCGAGCGCAGCACCTTCCTCATCGACGGAGCGGGCGTACTCCGGCGGGAGTGGCGCGGCGTCAAGGTCAACGGGCACGCGGCCGAGGCGCTGGAGGCGGTCCGCGCGCTCTAGTACCCACTTACGCCGAGGCTCCGGCGCGGGATCTTGGTTAGGGACTTCAATCGAAGGGATTGCGCATGGCGACGAAGACTCCTCCGCAGCGCCGGCTGTTCGTGCTGGACACCAGCGTGCTGATGCACGATCCCACGGCGCTATTCCGCTTCCAGGAGCACGACATCGTGCTGCCCATGGCGGTGCTGGAAGAGCTCGACACGGCCAAGAAGGGCACGTCGGAGCTGGCGCGCAACGTTCGCCAGGTCAGCCGCTTTCTCGATGAGCTGCTGCTGGACGCCGATCACGACGACATCAAGCGCGGCCTACCGCTGCCCCGCGGCGACGGCGGCGCCCCGTCCGGCAAGCTCTACTTCGATCTCAAACCGCACGGCTCGGCACGCGGCGACATCGGAATCCTGGAGACGGCGCTGGAGGTACAACGCGCGCAGCCCGGCGTCCAAGTCACGCTGGTCACCAAGGACACCAACCTACGCATTCGCGCCACCGTGCAGGGCGTGCACGCCGAGGACTACTTCAGCGACCAGGTGCTGGACGACCTGGACCTGCTCTACACCGGCGTCGCCGCCATCACCCCCGAGCAGTGGCGGCAGGCGCGGCAGGAAGTGATCGACAACCGCCCGGTGTACCGCCTGCCCGTGCCCGCCGGCGGCGGCTGGCATCTGAACCAGTGCCTGTTCGAGGAATCCAGCGGCTTCGAGGGCATTCTGCGCAGCGTCGACGGCGGTGTAGCCCTGATCGAGCCGGCCATCGACTATCGCTCGCCCAATCAAGCGGTGTGGGGCATCCAAGCCCGCAACCGCGAGCAGAACTTCGCGCTCAACCTGCTGATGGACCCGACCGTCGACTTCGTCAGCCTGCTGGGCGCGGCCGGTACCGGCAAGACCCTGCTGGCGCTGGCCGCCGGGCTGGTGCAGACCATGGACCGGCAGCGCTTCCGCGAGATCATCATGACCCGGGTGACGGTGCCGCTGGGCGAGGACATCGGCTATCTGCCGGGCACCGAGGAAGAGAAGATGACGCCCTGGATGGGCGCGCTGATGGACAATCTCGAGGTGCTGACCCAGACCGAGGTCGGCGGCGGCTGGGCGCGCGCCGCCACCCAGGACGTGCTGCAGAGCCGGATCAAGATCCGCTCGCTCAACTTCATGCGCGGCCGCACCTTCCTGAACAAGTACATCATCGTCGACGAGGCGCAGAACCTCACCGCCAAGCAGATGAAGGCGCTGATCACCCGCGCCGGCCCCGGCACCAAGATCGTCTGCCTGGGCAACGTCGCGCAGATCGACACGCCTTATCTGACCGAGACCAGCTCCGGCCTGACCTATGTGGTCGACCGCTTCAAGGGCTGGCCGCACGGCGGCCACATCACGCTGACCCGCGGCGAGCGCTCGCGTTTGGCGGACTTCGCGACCGAGGTGCTGTAGAGCCTGTAACGAATCCTCGGCGCGCAGGGACTCGTTAGAGGCTTCTAGTCGGCCTGGCGCCGCAGCGCCTCGCGCTGGAAGAGCTGCTCCAGCTCGCAGATACAGTCCACGGCCGGCCGCCCACCGACGATGTGGGTCTCGAGCACGCGCGAAGCGGCGTCCATCAAGCGATGGCGCTCCAACTCGGGATAGGCGCGGACCAGGCGGCGGATAGCCTGCGCGACGCTCTCACCGTCGCCCGCGTCCGGCATCGCCGTCTGGCGCAGGCTCGCCCGCGCCAACCGCCGCGCGCGCTCCAGCAGCAGTTCGCGCGCCGGCGGATCCAGCGCGCGAAAGATCGTCAGCAACTCGTGCTCCATGACTTGGGACATGCGGCCATCGATCTCCACGATCGGAAGCGGGGACATCGGCTCGCTATACTGCCCCCAGCCATCCAGGGAACGCTACGCCCGCGCCACAGTCTGAAGCTAAGGGCTTTGCGCCAATGAGAACACTAGCTTGAAACGTATAACCGCCCTGATCCTCGCCCTGCTGCTCGGCCTACCGGCCGCGGCCAGCATGGCGCCCCAGCTTCCGGACATGGGGGACCCGTCCAGCCAGGCGCTATCGCCCATGCAGGAGCGGGAAATCGGCCGGCAGATGATGATGGAGGTCCGCCGCCGCCTGCCGCTGCTGCACGATCCGGAAGTGGAGGACTACGTCCGCGACCTGGGCTCTCGCTTGGCCAGCCGTAGCGACCAACCGAGCCTGGACTTCGAGTTCTTCGTGATCGACGACGGCGCGATCAACGCCTTCGCCATGCCCGGCGGCCATATCGGCGTCAATGTTGGGCTGATCCTGAGCGCGCGCCGCGAAAGCGAAGTGGCGGCCGTGCTCGCCCACGAAATCTCGCACGTCACGCAACGCCACATCGCGCGCTCGGTGGCCGCGTCGGAGCGACTCAGCTTCCGCACCGCGGCCCTGCTGCTGACCGCGCTCATCATCGGCAGCCAGGATCCCCAGGCCGGCAGCGCGGCGGCCATGGCCAGCATGGCCGGCTCGGTGCAGCAGCAGCTGAACTTCTCGCGCACCTTCGAGCGCGAGGCCGATGCGCTGGGCATCCGCATGCTGGGCGAGGCCGGTTTCGATCCCGACGGCATGCCGCGCTTCTTCGAGCGGCTCCTGGAGTCGACCCGCTACAGCAATCAGCCGCCGGAATACCTGAGCACCCACCCGGTAACCGAATCGCGCATCGCCGAATCGGCGGCGCGCGCCGACCAGGTGCGGCCACGCAAGGTGTTCGAGTCGCCCGGCTTCGGCCTGGCGCGCGCCAAGCTGGCCGTGCTCAAGGCAGGCCAGCCGAACCATGCGATCGCCGACTTCCAAGCGCAGCTGCGCGACGCTTCGCCGCAGGCCGCCCCGTACGCCCGCTACGGACTGGCGCTGGCGTACATGGCCAATCGCGAGTTCGACAAGGCGCGGCCGCTGCTACAGTCCCTGGTCAAGCAGCAAGGCGAGGAACTCGCCTATCTGCTCGCGCTGGCGCGCCTGGAGCGCGATTCCGGGCGCCCCGCCGAGGCGCTGGAGCGCTTCCGCCAGGCGCAGGCGCTCTATCCCGAGAGCTATGCCGCCCGTTACTACTACGCCGAAGCCTTGGTCGACGCCGGCGAGCCGGCGCAAGCCTTTCACCTGCTCAACCGCGCCATGCCCTCGCGCGACCCGGCCGCGTACTGGCTACTCGCCAAGGCCGCCAGCGAGGCCCGACTAGGCGCCGAGCCGCAACTGGCCATGGCGGAGTACCACTACCTGCGCGGCGACCTCAGCTCCGCGCTGGCGCAACTGCACCAGGCGCTGGAGGGGCCCACCGCCACACCGCACCAAGCGGCGCGCGCGGCGGCGCGCAAGGACGAACTGCAGCGCGAAATCCAGCAGGCCGCCGGCGGTTGAACCGCGCTTACGGCACGACATGCTAGACTCGTTTCCGCCCACCCGCCGCGAACTTGCACCGGCAGATCGGCGAACTTTCCAAGGTGGGCCACCAGACCGTCCGCGCAGCAGCCATGAACGACAACGCAAATAGCCGCCGCCCAGACGCCGCGTTTGCGGACATCAGCAACGTCCTGCAGCAGATCTTCCAGCGCGGTCTCGGCCTGATCTGCGCCCCCGGGCTGCTGTCGCGGCTGGCGCAAGCCCGCGATCATTCGGAGTTCGGCGCGGCGCTCCAGGAGCTGCTGACCCGGCTGCGCGCCGAGTTGGACAACTCGATCCAACAGTGGCGCGACCAGGTCGCGCGGCTACAGCAACCGGACGGCTTCCTGGGCCTCCTCCAGACGCAGCTCGCCCAACTCAACCCGGCCGCGCTCGGTGCCTTCGCCACGTCCGGCTTTCCGAATCATGGCGCCGCCCTCCCGCCGCTGGGCATGTTCCAGGACAAGATACGGCAGCTCGAAGCGGGCTCGGCCGCCATGCTCGGCCTGCAAACCGCGGTGGACGACTTCGCCAAGCAACTGCGCCGGATTGGCGAGGGCGCGCTGGCCGAGCTCGCGGCCGCGCTGCGACAAGATTCCGAACGAGAGCTCGGCCTGCGCGATCTCTACCAGATCTGGCTGGTCGCCAACGAAACGGCGTACGAACGCGTGCTCGGCAGCGAAGACTATGCCGCCAGCCTGGGGCGTCTGATCAATGCCTCGGCCGAGCTGGCGCGGCTGACGCAAACGGCGGTGGACGACATGCTCGAAGCGCTGAAGCTGCCGTCGGCCCGTGAGCGCACGGCGATGCTGTGGCGCCTGCATCAGATGCGGCGCGAACAGCGCATGACGCGCGAGGCCGCAAGGGAGACGCACTCGCTGCGTCAGGAGCTGGCGGAACTGCGCGCCGAGCTGGAACAGCTGCGGCGGGCGGCCAAGCCCGCCGCACGACGCGCGCGCAGCCCGCGCCGCCGCGAAGCCGGTCATGCCGATTAAGCTGGATCCCGCCCGGATCGAGCGCGAGTGGCGCGAGTTCAGCCGCAAGCTGAGCCGCCTCGGCGAAGACCTGCGCCGACAGCCGCCGGCCTTGCCCGAGGTCAGCCCCCGGCAAGAGCTGTACCGGGACGATTCGGTCACGCTCTATCACTACCGGAACGCCTCGGCCCCGACCAACCGCACGCCGCTGTTGGTCGTCTACTCGCTGATCAACCGTCCCTCGATCCTGGACTTGCGCCCCGACCGCTCGCTGATTGGCGCGCTGCGCGACGGCGGCAGCGAGGTTTACCTGCTCGATTGGGGCTACCCCGGCCCCGCCGACCGCTTCGTGACGCTGGACGATTACGTCAACGTGCACCTCGACCGCGCTGTGCGCGAGATCTGCCAGCGGCACGGCTGCCCACAAGTCGCCCTGCTCGGCGTCTGTCAGGGCGGCACGCTGGCCTTGTGCTACGCCGCGCTGCATCCGCAGCGGGTGCGCAGCCTCATCACCCTGGTGACACCCGTCGACTTCGATGCCGGCGACAGCGTGCTACGCAAGCTGTCCAAACACGTAGATTTCGACCGCGTCGTCGACGCCAGCGGCAACGTCAGCGCCGCCGCGCTCAACGCAATTTTTGTCAGTCTCAAGCCGTACCGGCTGCTGTCGCAGCGCTATGTCGACATGCTAGACCTCGCCGGCGACGAAGCGGCGCTGACCGAGTTCATGCGCATGGAACGCTGGATGTACGACAGCCCGGATCAGGCCGGCGAGGCGTTCCGCCAGTTCGCCAAGGAGTTCTACCAGGACAACGCGCTGGTGCGCGGCGGCGTTCGGCTCGGCGATCAAGCGGTCGACCTCGGCCGGCTTACCATGCCCATCTACAACGTCTTCGCCAGCGGCGACCACCTGATTCCGCCCGCCTCGTCACGCGCGCTCGGCGACCTGGCCCGCAGCCGTGATTACCGCACCCTGGAACTGGACAGCGGCCACCTTGGCGTGTTCATCAGCGGCCGCACGCAACGCACGCTATTTCCGGCGCTGGTGCAGTGGCTGCGCTGCCACGATTAACTGTCCATTTCGATTGGCCGGCAGCGCCGAACCATCGTTTTTTCGCCCCCCACGTGCGGTGGGGACATGCCCAGGTCAACCTGAAGCAGCGTTTCCAGCGCCTCCGTGCCACGCCACCCTGCGGGTGAGCGACGGCGCTCGCGGCGCCGCTCGTTCCCCGGGAAGAGTTCTGGACAGCCTTCCGTTAGCGGCGCGGCAGCGTGTCTCCGCGGGCGCTCAGACAGCCCTCCCGCCACCGCTGCACCGCAGCAAAAACCAAAAAAATTCATAGCGGTTAGCTGCTGCGACGCAGCATCGAAAGTGCTTGCGTAGTTCCCCTCGCTGCGTACAATCGCCTTATACCGATCTTTGAGGCGCCCCGGCTTCCTCGAAGAGAGGGGAGGAGAAGAGTGACGACAACGATCGTCGCCGGGAGGAGAAGACAAGCGGCGTGTCGAACACAAAATAGATGCCGCGCGATTTAAGCGCTCCGATCCCACAGGGATCAGTTAATAACTAACTTGATAAATTAAGAACAAGAAGAGCGCAATCCTGCCGGGGAGCAGCCGAAATTCGGGCTCCCATTTTTTTACCTAGTATTTGCTGCTTTGCAGCATACAACTCCCCCACCCGACCCGACACATCCCCAGCGCCCACAAAAAAGGCCGCTGTTCGCGGCCTTTCGATCGTCACGGGCTGCTGCCGTCTTAGAAGCTGGTGAACAGCGCGCCGTTCACGGGGATGGCGGCACCGTTGATGTAGTCGGACTCGTCGGCCACCAGGAACGCGATGACGCGCGCGATGTCGGACGGACGGCCCATGCGGCCGGCGGGAATCTGCGCCACGATGCTGTTACGCACTTCCTCGGGAATCGCCGCGGTCATGTCGGTGGCGATGTAGCCGGGGCAAACGGTGTTGACCGTGATGCCCTTGCGCGCGCCTTCCTGCGCCAGCGCCATGGTGAAACCATGGATACCGGCCTTGGAGGCGGAGTAGTTGGTCTGACCGAACTGGCCGCGCTGACCGTTGACCGAGGAGATGTTGACGATACGGCCGAAGCCGCGGTTGCGCATGCCGTCGATGAACTGGCGGGTGACGTTGAACACGCTGTTCAGGTTGATGTTGATCACCGCATCCCAGCCGGCCTTCTCCATCTTGTGGAGGAAGGCGTCACGGGTGATGCCGGCGCAGTTGACCAGCACGTCCACCGGACCATGCTCGGCCTCGACCTGCTTCGCCATGGCGGCGCAGGAGTCGAAGTCGGCGACGTTGCACTGCACCCACGCCACGTCGTAACCCTCGGCCTTACGCGCCGCCTGCCACTCGGCGATCTTTTCCTTCTCAGGATCGACGCAGGTGGTGACGACCTTATAACCGGCCGCTGCAAGATGCTTGCAGATCTCGGTACCGATGCCACCGTTACCACCAGTGACAAGAGCGACGCGATTTGCCATGCGATACCCCTAATGTTCTGAAGGGAGGGACCCCACCCCAGGCGGCCTCGCCACGCGGATGTCCCGAAATTTGGATGCCCGAGATCCCTTGCGGGCAGCAGGTTTTTGGTTGCAGTGCACCAAAACGAGCAAGCATCATAGAAACGGGTCTAGGGGCTGTCAACGGGCATGACGCCGTCGTCACCTCGGCTAGTTCACATTTTTTGCGTGCGGATTGGAACACGCAGCAACCCTAGGCTTCGATTGCGAAGCCACGCACAAAGCGGCGCAACACCCGACGGAATCTTGGACGAGCGCGCGCTCGACGCGCTCGAATCGAAAGCGATACCACCGCCGCATCGACGGAGGCGGATAAGGGGAACTGCGAGGATTGGCGGCGCGAGCGCGCCGCGATAGGAAATCAGCGGGCGCGCGGCTTCGGCTTGGACGGCTCGGCGTTGTCGGCCTTTTCCGCCGCCGGCTTCTTCCGGTCGAAATCGGCGCCGGGCATGCCGCTCATCGCCTGCCACATGGCCAGGTTGCGCTCCGCGATCTGGGTGAGGACGCTCATCGGCGTGCCTTCGATCAAGCTGCGGGCACGCTCGCGGAAAATACGCTGCTGCTCGGCCCACAGTTGCATGCTCTTCTCCAGGTAGCTGGTGAGCATGTTCTGCTCGGCGCCGCCGTAGGATTGAATGATCCGGGCCAGCAATTCGGTGCTGAAGATCGGCTCGCCGCCCTCCTCCTCCTCGGCGATGATCTGGAGCAAAATGCTGCGGGTCAGATCGACCTTGGTCTTGGCATCGACCACCTCGAAATCGACCCCGTCCAGCACCAGGTTCTTGACGTCCGCCAACGTGATGTAGCTGCTGATCGCCGTGTCGTACAACCGACGGTTCGGGTACTTCTTGATAATTCTTACGTCACTCATGAGCGAACGTTCTCCGCATCTCGGCGTGGCTAAGTGCAAGCGAATCCATGCATTTTCCTATCGCGGCCGACTTGGCGCACGAGGCCCGGATGGCGCGGCGCAGCATGTGGGAAATTCGCAGGTTAGGCATTCGACCAAGTAGTGTCAAGGCGATTCCAATCTGCAGCAAAGTACGCCAACCCCTGACAGCGGCGCTAGAATCGGCGCTGCCCGCATCGTTGAGGATGTCGCCGAGATGGCCCCTTCGAGAATCAAGCATCTGGATTCCCTGCCGCCGCTGCCGTACGTGGCGCACGAGATACTGCTGGCGGTTAACGACGGCGACGAGAGCATCACCAAGATCGCCGCGGCGCTGGCGCGCGAGCCGGGTCTGACGGCGCGCCTGGTGGCGATGGCCAACTCGGCGTTCTGCGGCAATCAACGCCCGGTGTACTCGCCGGAGGAGGCGGTGGTTCGGCTCGGCCTGAATCGCGTACGGGTGCTCGCCGCCTCGGTGCTGCTGGCCAAGCAGTTCGATTCCGCGCGCTGCCCGGCCTTCCGCGCCGAACGCTACTGGTTCGACGCGGTGGGCACGGCGTTCTGCGCCGCGCGGGTCGCGCGTCCGGCGGGGCTGGCGCATGCCGAGGACGCCGCCTACCTGGCCGGCTTGCTGCACAACATCGGCCTGCTGCTGCTGGTGTACGTGTTCCCCGACGAGATGAACCGCGTGCTGGAAACGCACGGGGCGGCGCCGGACGAATCCCTGGTCGCGCTGACGCGTAAGGCCCTGGGTACCGAGCATCACGAAGCCGGCCGCTTGTTGCTGGCCGAATGGGGGCTGCCCGAGGAGATCGTCGACGCGGCCGGCCACGTACCCGGGCAACAGAACCGCGGTCCGCATCGGTCGCTGATCGCGCTGGTGGAGTTTTGCTCCCGCTGGACCGCGGCGACGTTCGACACGCTGCCGCCCATCCCTGCCGAACTGACCCTGGACGTAAGCCGACTCGATCCGATCGCCGAAGCGTGCCGCCGAGAGAGCGAGCAATTGCAGGCCTTCGCGCGCCTCCTCGCTACGGCGTAAGCGCGCTGGGCGCGCCGACCAGCTCGAGGAAGGCGCGGGCCTTGTGCAGGGTCTCCTGAAACTCAGCGCGCTGCTCGGAGTCGATGACGATACCGCCACCGGCCCAGTAGCGGATCCGCCCGCCGCTGCAGACCGCGGTACGGATCGCGATGTTCGTGTCCATCGCGCCGTCGTCGCCGAGATAGCCGATGGCGCCGCAGTACACGCCGCGCGCCGCCGACTCCAGTTCATCGATGATGCTCATGGCGCGCAGCTTCGGCGCGCCCGTGATCGAGCCGCCGGGCAGGCAGGCGTGCAGCAGGTCGGTGAGCGCGCACTCGTCGCGCAAGCGCCCGCGCACGCTGCTGACCAGATGATGCACGCTGGCGAAGCTTTCGACTTCGCACAATTGCTCGACTCGGACGCTGCCGGTCTCGCAGACCCGGCCGAGGTCGTTGCGCAGCAAGTCGACGATCATCACGTTCTCGGCGCGATCCTTCTCGCTGCGGCGCAGGCTCTCCAGCTCGCGCGCATCGGCCGCGGGATCCGTCCGTCTTGGCCGCGTACCCTTGATCGGGCGCGTTTCCACCATGCGGTCCCGCACCGACAGGAAGCGTTCCGGCGACACGCTCAGCACCTGCGCGAACGGCAGCTCCATGTACGCGCCGAACGGCGCCGGACTGCGGCCGCGCAGCCGCCGGTAGGCGATCCAAGGATCGCCGCTGAACGCGCAGTCGAGCATCCGCGCCAGGTTCACCTGATAGCAGTCGCCTTCGCGCAGATACCACCGCACCCGATCGAACGCCGCGCGATACGCGCCCCAAGCCGGCTGTTCGCGCAGCGCCCCATGCACCTGAAACGGCGCGGACTCCAGCGGCGGCGCAGCGAGCAGCCGGCGGACCTCGCGGTAGGCATCCAACTGCCCCGGTGCACCGACCCAATGCGTTTCCTCGCGCAGGTGATCGGTCACCACCGCCCACTCGTATAGGCCGACCGCAAGCTCGGGCAGATCCTCCGGGTGCCGGCCGGGCACGCCCTGCAGGCGCCGCCCCAAACCGTAGCCGAAATAGCCGACCGCACCGCTGACGAAGGGGAAGCCCGACTCCGGCAGCGGCCGCCGCGCAGCCAGCAACCGCCGGAGCAGCGGCAGCGGCTCGCCCGCCTCGCGCGCGGTTGCGCCTTCGGTGAAGCGGGTTCGCCCGTCCCGGCTCACCAGCGTGGCGCTGGGCGCCGCCACGAATATGTCGTAGCGGCCGAACGTCGAGCCGGGCCGACCGCTGTCCAGCCAGATCGCCCACGGCAAGCGCCGCAGGGCCGAGAACACCTGTTCGCCATCGGCGAGATACCCGAGCGATCGACTTTCAAACATGTATCAACACCAGGCGACAAGCGGGTTTTCGCCGGAGCAATGAGGCTATACTCGACGGCGCTAGGCTTACAGGTATACACGGAGATTGACGGATGGCGGACTTCGCGGATCCGGCTGCGTTCTACGACTCCCGTCCGTGGACGGATGCATACGGGCCGGGAATACCGCGAGACCTCAGTCCGCTTCCGTTCAAGAATCTCGCCGAAATGGTGCGGCGAGCGAGCGTAGGTTACGCTGGAAAGCCCGCCTACTCCATCTGCCTGGCCAACGGCATGACCGCCTCGTTGAAGTTCCACGAGGTGGACGTTCTGTCCGACCGATTCATGGCCTATCTGCGCGACGAACTGGGACTGAAGCCGAACGATCGCGTCGCGGTGCAGATGCCGAATTGCCTGGCCTATCCGATCTGCGCCTTCGGCGTGTTCAAGGCCGGCTGCGTGCTGGTCAACGTCAACCCGCTGTACACCGCGCGCGAGATGAATCACCAGCTCAAGGACAGCGGCGCCAAGGTGCTGGTGATCATCGACATGTTCGTCGACAAGCTGAAGGACGCGCTGGACGGCACCGAGGTGCAAACAGTGGTGTCGGCGAGCGTGGCGGATTTCTTCCCCATCGCGCAGCGGACGCTGATCCGCGCCGGGCTAAGGCTCAAGGGCGAGCTGCCGCGCTCGCCGCGGCCGCGGCTGCCGTTGCGGCGCGCGCTGACGCTGGGCGCGCGCCATCTGCGGCATCCCGATGGCAATCCGATGGTGGCGCGGCAACCGGACGATCTAGCGGTGCTGCAGTACACCGGCGGCACCACCGGCGTGCCCAAGGCCGCCGCGCTGAGTCACCGCAACCTGCTGTCCAACGTCGCCCAGATCGAGGCGGTGGCAAGTCCGGCGGTGCGCCGCGGCGAGGACACGATCCTGACCGCGCTGCCGCTGTACCACGTGTTCGCGTTCACCTTCAACCTGCTCTGCTTCTACAGGTTCGGCTGCCACAACGTGCTGTGCCCGTCGCCGCGGCCGCCCAGCAACCTGCGCAAGGCGTTCGAGAAGTTCCAGATAAACAAGTTCACCGCGGTGAACACGCTGTTCCAGGGCTTGCTGAACGAGGACTGGTTCCGCAACCGGCCGCCACTGTTCCTGGACCTATCCATCGCCGGCGGCACGGCGCTGATGAGCAGCGTCGGCGAGCGCTGGCGCAACCTGGTCGGCAGCCCCGCGCTCGAGGGCTACGGCTTGTCCGAGACCAGCCCGGTGCTGGCGGTGAATCCGCCCAAGGGCGAGAACCGGCCCGGGACCATCGGCGTACCGGTGCCCGGCACCGATGTCCGCATCGTCGACGAGCAGGACGTGCCGGTCGAGGTCGGGCAGGTGGGCGAGCTGATCGCCCGCGGCCCGCAGGTGTTCGGCGGTTACTGGAACAAGCCGGAGGAATCGGCGCATGTGCTGCGCGGCGGCTGGTTCCATACCGGCGATCTGGCGCGCATGGACCGGCAGGGCTACATCACGATCGTCGATCGCAAGAAGGACATGATCGACGTCAGCGGCTTCAACGTGTACCCGAACGAGGTCGAGGACGTGATCGCCACGCATCCCGAGGTACTGGAAGTCGCGGTGGTGGGCGTACCGCTCGCCAGCGGCGGCGAGCGGGTCCGAGCCTACATCGTGCCGCGCAACGAGGGGCTAACCGCGGAAGCCATCATCGAGCACTGCAGGCAGCAGCTGACCGCCTACAAGGTGCCGAAGGAAGTGCTGTTCCGGCAGGAACTGCCGAAAACGCCGATCGGCAAGATCCTGCGGCGGCAACTGCGCGACGAGGCGCGCCAGGACGGCAACGGCGGCTGACGCGCGCCGGCCGCCCATGGGCGGCCCGCCGGCGTCTAGCTGATCAGCAGACGCTGAACGTCGGCGATCTCCTCGCGCGCTTCGTCCAGAATCGAGTTGGCGGCCCCTTCGAGGGTGTCCAGCTTCAGCCGACCGTAGGCGCTGACTTCATTCGGCAGCGGCATGGCGAAGCCGGAGCCCATTGCCGCTTGCAATTGGGCGACGATGATCAGGTCGGCGTAGTCGCCGCCGCCGTCGTGCTCGCGGTCCCAGTTGTCGGCCTCCAGCGCCACCGCCACCATGTCGTCGGGGAAGTTCCAGCGGCGCAGGATCATCGCTCCGACCTGGCCGCGGAACTCCTTGATGGTGGCCTCCAGCATGCCCGGATCGCGCACCAACTCGGGATAGTTGCCGGCATGGGCCAACATCGGGATCACGCCGATATCGTGCACCAACCCCGCCAGCAGGCCGCGGTCGGGCGAAAAGCCGCGCAGGCGCCGCGCCACCACCGCGCTGATCGCCGCCACCAGCGTGCTGTGCATCCACAGCTCGACCATGCGCTTGTTGAGCAGCGGGTTCTTGGTCTTGAACACCTCGCGCATGGTAACCGCCATCACCACTTCGCGCGTGTTCTTCAAGCCCAGCCGGACGATGGCGGCGGTGAGGTTGTCCACCGGCAAACCGCGCGAGAACAGCGCACTGTTGGCCGCCTGCATCACCCGCGCCGCGACCACCGGATCGTTCTGGATGATCTTGGCGACCTCGGGCGCGCTGGCGTCGCGCTCGCTGATGGCCTGGCGCACCTTGACCGCGATGTCGGGCATGCTGGGCAACGCCAGCTTGTCCTCCATCAGGTCCTGGAACAGTTGGTAGAACAGCCGCGTCCCGGCTTCGCCCTCGTCGGCATCGACCTCGGCGACTTCGATCTCGGGCGGGCGATACTCGCGCAGCAAGGCCTCGATCCGTGCCGTGCGCAGGCGCAGCAAGCGGCAATCGGTACGGGCGATCGCGGTGGCGGAATGCGGCTGCGCGGAGTCCAGAGGCTGCGCCACGGCCGCGGCGTCACCCATGCCGATCAACGTGCGCTCGCCGTCGACGCGCTCTGCAAGCAGCAAGTTGCCGGCGATGAGATAGCGGGTCCACTCATCGTGGCTGCCTTTGCGGAATATCACGCTACGGGCGGGAAAGTCCTCGATCTCGGCTTCCGCGGCAAGAATGCGCAAGGCTTCCTGAGGCAGTTCCCGCAGCGGCACCAAGCCCTCCAGCAAGGAGGTCGAAACAGGCACCGTTTTATTCATCTATCGTTATTCGCTGCTTGAAATGGAGGCTCGCGGCAACAATAGCACAGGCCCCGAGAGCAAAAGAATTCAAGGCATCCGGCGGCGTGAAGCAGTTCACCGTTGTGGCATTCGCCGGTTGCCGCCGCGGCCTGAGCGCGGCCATAACGGGAACATGAAAACAAGCAACCCACAGACACCGCCGCCGAGTCCCAGCCGCGCCTCGCCGCTGCGCCGCGCCGCGTCCGCCCTCGCCGACGGTCTCGGCCGCTGGCGCCGAGGAGCGAGCAAGCCGGCGCCGTTGAACCTGGCGCTGCAAGGCGGTGGGTCGCACGGCGCGTTCACCTGGGGTGTGCTCGACCGTCTGCTGGAAGAGGAGGACTTCGCGGTCGAGGGCATCAGCGGCGCCAGTGCCGGCGCGATGAACGCCGTGGTGCTGGCGAGCGGCTATCTCAGCGGCGGCCGTCGCGGCGCGCAGCAAGCCCTGCGCGAGTTCTGGCAGGGAGTGAGCCAAGCCAGCCGGCTCGGCCCGCTCCAACCCTCGCCACTGGACGCCTGGCTGGGCGGCTGGAACCTGCAATGGTCGCCGGGTTACGCGCTGTTCCGATCGCTGGCGCGCGCCGCCTCGCCGTACCAGCTCAACCCCACCGGCTACAACCCGCTGCTCTCCCTGCTGGCACGGCACGTCGATTTCGAGCGGCTACGCCGCAGCACGCTCCCGAAGCTGTTCATCGCGGCAACCGACGTCCACAGCGGCGAACTGCGCGTGCTCCGCAATCACGAGCTGTCGCCCAAGGCCTTGGCGGCCTCGGCCTGCCTACCGCTGGTGTTCCATGCGGTCGAACTCGACGGCAGCCACTACTGGGACGGCGGCTACAGCGCCAACCCACCGCTGATGCCGCTGGTGCTGGAGTGCCGCAGCCACCGCGTGCTGCTGGTGCGGCTGAGCCCGCTGCATCATCCGGGCGTGCCGCGCCAGGTCGACGAAATTCTCGCTCGCAGCAACGAGTTCTGCTTCAACGCCGGGCTGCTGCGCGAGCTGCAACTGCTGGAGCAGGTGCGGGCGCAGGCGGGACTTGGGCTGGGGCGGCTGGCCAGGCGCTTGCGCCGCCTGGCGCTCGAGCAGATCCATACCGACGGCAAGCTGATCGACTACGGCGAATCCAGCCGCATCAACGCCGAGTGGACATTCCTACGCCACTTGCATGAGCTGGGCTGGCAGCAGGCCGACGCTTGGCTGGCCGGGCGCGAACCGGCCGCGGCCGCGGCGGACACCACGGCCGCCGCGCCGGTCTAGCCGCCCCGGCGCGGCCTCGCCGGCGAAGCCGGCTAGTGCCGGCTCACGGTGGCCGCCGCCGGATCGGCCGCGTCCGGCGTCCGCCGCGAGCGCCGCTCCGCCGCCCATACGCGCAGTTGCCCGACGATGCCCTTCGGGAAGAAATAGATGCTGAGCACGAACAGGATGCCCAGCCACATCAGCCAACGCTCCGGCGTGAGGATGTCGGCCAGGACGGGGACGCCCGCCACCTTGCCGTGCAGCCACCCCAGACCGCCCTGCAGATAGGTCTCGGCGAGGATGAACAGCGCCGCGCCGACCACGGCGCCGTACAGCGTGCCCATGCCGCCGATCACGGTCATGAGCAGGATGTTCACCATCACGCCGAACGACAGGAAGGTCTCGGGGTGAGCGTAGCGTGTGGCCAGCGCCATCAGCGAGCCGGCCAGCGCGGCGATGCCGGCCGACAGGCAGACGTTGATGGTGCGGAAATAAACCGTGCGGTAGCCGATGGCCTCGGCGCGGAACTCGTTCTCGCGAATCGCCTGGCAAACGCGGCCGAACGGCGAGTTCATCATGCGCAGCATCATCAGGAACAACAGCGCGCAGACCACGAACAGGATGTAGTACATCACCACCCGTCCGTCGAAGCTCAGCTTGAACAACGCCTCGTCCAGACTTCCGGTGGTGAGGAAGCCCACGATGTCGAAACCGGTGAGCTTGTCCTCGAACACGGTGAACGCCGGCCGCAGCTCGCGCGGCACGCTGAACCGGATACCGTCGTCGCCGCCGGTGAAGTGGTACAGCTTGGACAGCAGGATCAGGAAACCCGAGGCCACCGCCAGGGTCACCAGCGCGAAGAAGATCGCCTTCACCCGCAGCGACAACAGCCCCATCACCAGCCCCACCAGCAAGGCCACGGCGAGCCCGGAGCCCACCCCGATCAGCACCGAACTCCAGCTGGTGCCGAGGTCGCGCAGCGCGATCGCCACCGCGTAGGCGCCGATGCCGAAGAACATGGTGTGGGCGAACGACACGATGCTGGTGTAACCGAGCAGGATGTCGTAGCTCGCCACCAGCACGATGAACACGCAGATCTTGGAATAAGTCTGGTACGCCACCGTGCCGGGGAACAGGAACGGCGCGAAGGCGAGCGACAGCACGATCAGCAGCAACAGGGCCGACAGCGCGCGGCTGCGCGGATAGTCGCCCGAGAGTATCGAGTTCAACATCGCGCCTCCTTAGACCCGGATCACCGGAATGAGCCCCTGCGGACGCCACATCAGCACGGCGACCATCAGGCCGATGCTGGCGAAGTCCGCCACCGCCGGCGCCACCAGGCTCAGGTAGTTGAACAGCAAGCCCACCAGCAGCGCGCCGTAGAAGCAGCCGGTGATCGACCCGAGCCCGCCGATGATGATCACGATGATCACCTGCACCATGCGCAGGTCGCCGAGGTGGGTATGGATCAGCTGGTCGTAGAGGCCCCACATCACGCCGCCCACCGCCGCCAGCGCCGAGCCGGCCATGAACACGGCGATGAACAGCAGCTTGATGCGGTAGCCGAGGTTCTCGACCATCTCCTGGTTCTCGACGCCGGCGCGGATCAGCAGGCCGATGCGGGTCTTGTTGATCACCGCCTGCATGCCGGCGTAGATCGTCAGGCCCACCGCGACCGCCAGCAGCCGGTACTTCTCCAGCACGATGTCGCCGGCGCTGAACGAGCCGAGCAGGCTGGCCGGCCGCGCCAGGGGAATCTCGTTGGGACCCCAGAACACGGTGATCAGCTGCAGGATGACGATGGAGCCGCCGACCGTGACCAGGATCTGCTTCAACGGGTCGTGGTACACCGGCCGCACGATCAGGCGCTCGAACACCAGTCCGCCGGCCCCGGCCACCAGCATGGCGGCGACGATGGCGAGCGCGATCGCCGCCAGGTTCGCCAGCAGCGAGTCGGCGTGCACCATGCCGGACAGCGCCGCCAGCGCGGACCCGCCGACGAAAGCGCCGAGCGTGATGAACGCGCCGTGGCCGAGGTTGAGCACGTGCATCAACCCGAACACCAGCGTCATGCCGGAGGCCATGATGAAGATCAGCAGCCCCATGGCCAAACCGGCCAGCGTCATGGTGACCCACGCCGAACCGGCCTTGCCCAGCGCCGCGGTCAGCGTCGGCTCGACACCGATGCCAGCGAGGTGCTGCCAGGAGTACACCACCATGGCGAGGAAACCGAGCACGCCCACCAGTAGCAGCAGGAAGTGGTGCGGGCGGGTATCGATCCACTCGGACAGCTTGAATCCCGTATTTTGCTCGAGCACTTGCGTGGTCATGTGCGCGCCCTATTGATGGGAATCCAGACTCAGCCCCAGCAGGCGCTGCTGCAGGGCCTGATCCTCGGCCAGCGTCGCCATCTCGCCGCTGTACACCACCTTGCCGTCGTCCATCACCGCCACCGAGTCGCCGACGCTGCGGGCGAAGTTGAAGTTCTGCTCCACCAGCAGGATGGTCGTGTCGGTCCGCTTGAGCTGGGTGAACGCCTCGATCAGGTGGTTGATGATCGCCGGCGCCAAGCCCTTGCTGGGCTCGTCGACGATCAGCAGCTTGCGCGGCTCGATGATGGCGCGGGCGATGGCCAGCATCTGCTTCTGGCCGCCGGACAGCGTGCCGGCGCGGCTCTTCCAGAATTTCCTCAGCGCCGGGAACAGCTCGAAGATCCACTCCAGGCGCTTGTCGTCCATCGGGCCGCTACGCGCCGCCAGCACCATGTTCTCCTCGACCGTCAGCTGGCCGAAGATGCCCATCTCCTCCGGCACGTAGCCTATGCCCAGGCGCGCCACCTGCGGCGTGGACAAGCGGGTGATGTCCTGCCCGCCGAAGCTGATGCGGCCGGCGGAGGCCTGCCACAGGTTCATGATGGTGCGCAGCGTGGTGCTCTTGCCCGCGCCGTTGCGGCCCAGCAGCATGGTCAGCTGGCCCTGGGGCACGACCAGATCGACACCGTGCAGGATGTGGTACTGGCCGATGTGGGTGTGAACCCCTTCCAGCTTCAGCAGTGGCTCAGTCATCGTTGACGTTCCCCGAATTCAATAGCCGGCGCCCGGACGGGCCGGCTCAGCCCGCGGCGGCCGGCGCCACGCCCAGGTAGGCTTCCTGCACGATCGGCGAGGCGATCACCTCGGCCGGCGCGCCGTCGGCGACCAGGGTGCCGTTGACCAGGACGATGATGCGGTCCGACAGCGAGCGCACGACGTCCATCTTGTGCTCCACCAGCAGGATGGTCTTGTCCTCCTGCTTCTTGATGTCCTGGATCAGATCGAGGATCACCGGCACCTCGTCCACGCTCATGCCGGCGGTGGGTTCGTCGAACATGAAGATGTCCGGCTCCAAGGCCAGCAGCAGAGCCACCTCCAGCTTGCGCTGGTCGCCGTGCGGCAGCGCCGCGGCGGTCAGATCCGCCTTCTTGTCGAGCGACACCCGCTCCAGGTAGTGCATGGCGCGCTCGGTCACCTCGCGGTGCTTGTCGGCCATGCTGAACAGATCGAAACCCATCCGGCGCCGCGAGGCGACGGTGAGGCGAACGTTCTCCAGCACCGTCAGCGCCGGGAACAGATTGGTCAGCTGAAACGCGCGGCCGATGCCGCGATGGGTGCGCGCCGGTGCGTTCAGCCGGGTGATGTCCTCGCCGAACAGCTTGATCGAGCCGGAAGTCGCCGGCAGCTGACCGGAGATCAGGTTGAAGTACGTGGTCTTGCCGGCGCCGTTGGGACCGACGATGGAGGTCAGGGTACCGGGATAGAACTTGCAGGTGACCTGGTTAACCGCAACGTGCCCTCCAAACCGAATCGTCAGATCCTGGGTTTCGAGAACGGGATTGGCCGCCATCGCGTGCTCCCTGCGCAGCATAGATGCTTGGAACGAACCGGCCCCGAGAACCGGAGCCGGCGCTTCGGATAGGCCGGACGCCATGCGTCCGGCACGGTCGCGTTGCCTGCTAAGCGCTCAACGCTTGTTGGTGATGGGAATGTCCATCGCGCTGGCCGGAATCTCGCGCACCAGCACCGGCACCCCCACCGTGATCGGCTTGCCGTCGGGGAACCAGTTGTTGCGCTCCTCCACGGCGATGCGGAAGTGGTACATCGGCTGCAGCGCCTGATGGTCTTCCTTGCGGATGGTCATCGTGCCCTTCGGCGACTCGAAGCTCAGCCCCTCGAACGCCGCGATCAGCTTCTCGGTATCGGTGGACTTCGCCTTCTCCAGGGCGGCGGTGATCGCCATGGCCTCGGCCATGCCCTGCGCGGTGAAGAAATCCGGCGGGCTGTTGAAGCGCTTGTAGTGCTCCTGCACCAGCCAGTCGTTGACCGGGTTGTTCGGGTGCTCGTAGTAGTAGTAGCCCGCGCCTTCCAGACCGGGGAAGTCCTTGGCCGCCACCAGCGCCGGCAGGATGTTGCCGCCGGAGGTGAGCTTGATGCCGTAGCGCTCCGGTTGCAGGTCCTTCAGCTTGGTCAGCGGGCTGGTCTTGCCGGCCCAGATCACGAAGATGTACTTGCCCTTGCAGTCGCTGCGATCCTTCAGGGAGTCGAACAGGCGCTGCGCCGGCGCGGTGAAGTCGGTGGCGTCCGGCGCCACGTATTCCTCGGCGACGATCCTCGCGCCCAGCTTGGTGGCCGCGGCCTTGTACGCCGCCACGCCGTCGCGGCCGAACGCGTAGTCCTGGCCGATGGTGGAAATGCACACGCCCGGCTTGGCCACCGCGGCGGCGTTGGACGCCGCGTCCTGATAGGAGTTGCGGCCAATGCGGAACACGTAGCGGTTCCAGTCCTTGCCGGTGATGGAATCGCCCACGCCCTCGGGGATGATGATCTTCTCGTATTCCTCGGCCACCGGCAGCATGGCCAGCGCCACGCCGGAGTGGACGTCGCCGATGGCCAGCACCGCCTTGTCGTCGCTGTAGGCTTCGGCCAGCAGGGCGCGGGCGTTGTCGGGCTTGAGTTGGGTGTCCTTCTCGATCAGGACGATCTGCTTGCCAAGGATCTTGTTGGTGCCCTTGGTGGCGTAGTCGAAGCCCATCTCCAGGCCGGTCTGGAGCTGCTTGCCGTAGGCCTCGAGGGCACCGGTCTTGCCGTATACGTGAGCGAGCTTGATCTGGTCGGCGGCGTGGCTTGCGCCCGCGGCCGCGAGAACGGACGCGGCTACCGCCGCCGTTTGCAATAGGCGCTTCATGGAGTCCTCCCCTCGCTTCCTTTCATTATTGGCGTTGTTGTTCCACTGGCACGGCCGGTCCCTGCTTACGAAAAGCCGACACCCAGCTTGAAAGGCAGGTTACGCCAAAGGTTTTCCGTTTCCAAGCGAAAAATGACGACCGGTTCACCTTCGGTCGCGCGCACCACGGGGACCACCTAGCACGCCGTGTAGCGAGCCAAACCGCCATGCTAAGCTTGGCCGGCTTTTTCGGGAGGTAGCCACGGCATGGCAGGACATAGTAAATGGGCCAACATCCAGCACCGTAAGGCGGCCCAGGACAAGAAACGCGGCAAGGTCTTCACCAAGCTTATTCGCGAAGTCACCGTCGCGGCGCGCACCGGCGGCCCCGATCCGGCGGCGAACCCGCGGCTGCGTCTGGCGATCGATCGGGCGTTCGCCGTCAACATGCCCAAGGACACGCTCGAACGCGCCATCAAGCGCGGCGCCGGCCTCGAGGACAACGTCAACTACGAGCAGATCCGCTACGAAGGCTACGGCCCCGGCGGCACCGCGATCATGGTCGACTGCATGACCGACAACCGCAATCGCACGGTGAGCGAGGTTCGCCACGCGTTCAGCAAGTGCGGCGGCAACCTGGGCACCGACGGCTGCGTCGCCTATTTGTTTAAGGAGTGCGGCGTGTTCACCTTCGAGCCGGGCAGCGACGAGGACCGGATCATGGAGGTGGCGCTCGAGGCCGGGGCCGACGACGTGATCAACCACGACGACGGTTCGCTCGAGGTACTCACCGCCCCCGAGGCGTATCAGGCGGTGAAGCAGGCGCTGGAGCAGGCCGGCCTGAACGCGGTCGAGAGCGACGTGACCATGCGGCCCGAAACCACGGTCGCGGTGGAAGGCGACGACGCGGCGAAGGCGGTGAAGCTGCTGGAAATGCTCGAGGATCTCGATGACGTGCAGAACGTCTACTCCAACGCCGACATCGCGGCCGAGGCCTACGCCAATGCCTGAGGCGGGCTAGGCCGGTCATGTCGCGCATCCTCGGCATAGACCCCGGCTCCCGCATCACCGGCTTCGGCGTCATCGAGGTAGTAGGTTCGTCGACCCGCTACCTCGCCAGCGGCGTGATCCGCACCGAGGGACAAGAGTTCCCGCAGCGGCTACGCTGCATCTTCGAGCAGGTCTCCGAGGTCATCGCGCAGTACGCGCCGGACACGCTCGCCATCGAGCAGGTGTTCGTCAACCGCAACGTCGACTCCGCGCTCAAGCTCGGCCAGGCGCGCGGCGTGGCGATCTGCGCCGGCGTGATGCGCGATCTGCCGGTAGCGGAGTACGCGCCGATGGAGATCAAGCAGGCGGTGGTCGGCACCGGCGCCGCCACCAAGGAGCAGGTGCAGTTCATGGTGCGCGCCTTGCTCTCGCTGAACGGCACCCTGCCGGCCGATGCCGCCGACGCGTTGGCGGTGGCCTTGTGCCACAGCCAGCGCCGCAAGCTCGACGACCGGCTCAAGCAGAAACTCATTCGGGGGAATCGCTAATGATCGGCAGACTGCGCGGCGTCATCCTCGAGAAGCGGCCGCCGTGGTTGGTGCTGGACGTCGGCGGCGTCGGCTACGAGCTGGAAGCGCCGATGTCGACGTTCTACGAGCTGCCGGCTACCGGCGAGACCGTGACACTTTATACCCATCTCGCGGTCAAAGAGGACGCACACAGCCTGTACGGCTTCGCCAGCGAGCGCGAGCGCGCCCTGTTCCGCAGCCTGATCCGCATCAGCGGCGTCGGTCCGCGCATGGCGCTGGGCGTGCTCTCCGGGATCCGGGCCGAGGACTTCGTCCGCTGCATCGAGCTGCAGGACGCCGCCACCCTGACCCGGCTGCCGGGCATCGGCAAGAAGACCGCCGAGCGCCTGCTGATCGAGATGCGCGACCGCATCAACGATCTGCACGGCGCGCCGGCGACTCGCGGCGGCGCCGCGCCGGCGACGCTGGTGGTGGACGATCCGCAGAGCGACGCGATCAGCGCGCTGATCGCGCTGGGCTACAAGCCGGCGGAAGCCTCCAAGCTGGTGCAGGATGTCGGCCCCGCCGACAAGACCACCGAGCAGATCATCCGCCTAGCCCTGCAACGCGCGGTGCGCTAGCGCTTCGAACTCACGGACATGATCGAAACCGACCGCCTGATCGCCAGCCACGCCACCAGCGAAGACGAAGCCGTCGACCGCGCCATCCGCCCCAAGGCCCTGGCCGACTACATCGGCCAGCCGGTGGTGCGCGAGCAGATGGAGATCTTCATCCACGCCGCGCGCAAGCGCGCCGAGGCGCTGGACCACGTGCTGATCTTCGGACCGCCCGGCCTGGGCAAGACCACGCTGGCCAACATCATCGCCCACGAGATGGGCGTGAACCTGCGCCAGACCTCGGGGCCGGTACTGGACAAGCCCGGCGACCTGGCCGCGCTGCTCACCAACCTGGAACCGCACGACCTGCTGTTCATCGACGAGATCCACCGCCTCAGCCCGGTGGTGGAGGAAGTCCTCTATCCGGCAATGGAGGACTACACCATCGACATCATGATCGGCGAGGGTCCGGCGGCGCGCTCGATCAAGCTGGACCTGCCGCCGTTCACGCTGGTCGGCGCCACCACCCGCGCCGGCCTGCTGACCTCGCCGCTGCGCGACCGCTTCGGCATCACCCAGCGGCTGGAGTACTACAGCGTCGAGGACCTGACCTTGATCGTGCAGCGCTCGGCGCGACTGCTGCACCTGGACATCGATCCGGCCGGCGCGCAGGAAATCGCCCGCCGCGCGCGCGGCACGCCGCGCATCGCCAACCGCCTGCTGCGGCGCGTGCGCGACTTCGCCGAGGTGAAGGCCAACGGCCGCATCACCAACGCGGTGGCGGCACGGGCCATGGACCTGTTCAACGTCGACGCCAACGGCTTCGACGAACAGGACCGGCGGCTGCTGCTGACCATCCTGGAGAAGTTCGACGGCGGCCCGGTCGGCGTCGACAGCCTGGCCGCGGCCATCGGCGAGGACCGCGGCACCATCGAGGACGTGCTCGAGCCCTACCTGATCCAGCAGGGCTATCTGATGCGCACACCGCGCGGGCGCATGGCCACCCGCAACGCCTACCTGCACTTCGGCCTCACCCCGCCGGTGGCGGCGGCGCCGGTGCGCGACATGTTCCAGGATCCGGCCGGCGAGTAGGCTCGCCGCACAACGATAGCGATCGAGGATGCGCTGTTGCGCCAGCCCAAGACAACGCTGCGGCTGATCCTGTACGGCTTCGCATTCGTGGCGCTGCCGCTGGTGGTGGCGCTCGGCTTCGCCGTGCTCTATCTCGACCGGCTGGTCAATCAAAGCCAGGAGGCGGTGCACAAGGCGGTGGAAGCCACCCGCGACAGCCGCATCCTCACCGGGCAGATCAACAGCCTCGAGCGCTACGCCCGCCAGTACCTGCTGCTGCGCGACGAGGCACTGCTGGAGGCGTACACCAGCAGTCACCGCGACTTCCAGCTCACCGCGCAGAAGCTCTACAGCCTGACCCGGCTGACCTCGCTGGGCCAGCACGTCGACCGGCTCGGCGAGACGGAATCGCGGCTGTACGAGCAAATCGCCGCCGGCAAGCTCGATAGCGACGCCCAGCAAGAGGTGGCCGACCGCTTCGCCGATCTGGCCGACGAAGCCGAGACGCTACTCGCCGGCAGCAGCCGCCTGATCGATCAGGAGGTCGAAGCGATGCGCGAGGTCGCGGCGGAGGCGCAGCGCACGCTGTTCGGGCTAGCGTTCGCGCTGATTCCGCTGAGCCTGCTGTCGGTAGGCGTGTTCACCGCGCTGATCGCCAATCCCATCCGCCAGGTCGACTACGCCATCCGCCATCTCGGCGACGGCGATTTCGACTCGCCGATCAGCGTGTCCGGCCCGCAGGACCTGCAGTTCCTGGGCAAGCGGCTGGACTGGCTACGCGAGCGGCTGCGCGACCTGGAGCAGCAGAAGGTGAAGTTCCTGCAGCACATCTCGCACGAGCTGAAGACCCCGCTGACCGCGATCCGCGAGAGCGTGGAGCTGCTGTCCGAGGGCGTGGTCGGGCCGCTCAATCCGCAGCAGCGCGAGATCGCCGACATCCTGCGCAGCAACGCCCGCTCCTTGCAGTCGCTGATCGAGGACCTGCTCAACTTCGGCACCTCGCAGGGCCACATGCCGACGCTGTACCTCAGCCGGGTGGACCTGAAGGCGCTGGTCACGCAGATCGCGCAGAACCACAAGCCCACCTTGCTGAGCAAGCGCATCCGCTTCGACTGCCGGCTGGCGGAAGCGAGCCTGCTCGCCGACCGCGAGAAGCTCGGCACCGTGGTCGACAACCTGCTGTCGAACGCCATCAAGTTCACGCCACCTGACGGAACCATCACGGTCCTGCTCGAACAGGACGAGTACGATGTACGGCTGGAAGTCACCGACTCAGGACCCGGAATCGATCCGGACGAGCGGGAGCGCGTGTTCGAAGCCTTCTACCAGGGCAGGAACCGGCCGACGGGCTACGTCAAGGGCTCTGGCCTAGGCCTGTCCATAGCGCGAGAATACGTCGGCGCGCACCAGGGAACGATCGCGGTCTTGGACCATTCCGGACCCGGCGCGCGCCTCGAGGTCAGGCTACCGCTCAAGTCCGGACGGAAAGGCAAGACATGACCCCAAACCGCGTCGGCATCCTGCCCCTGCTCGCCATCGCCGCGTCGACGGCCGGCTGCACGCTGCTCGGCCTGCCGGCGCCGGAGTCGGGTGGTTCCGCCCCCATATCGCAGCCATCCACCCCGCCCACGGTAGTCGACGACGACGTGAGCCAGGCGCTGCGCTACTACCGGGAGCTGCAGACCATGACCGAGAAGAGCATCGAGCGGGAGCGCCAGCTCAATGTCGCCGCCGTCACGGCCGAACGCTGCGACGTCGCGCGGCTGCGCCTGGGGCTGGTGTTCCTGCGCGGCAGCGAGCTGAGCATGCGCCAGGAAATCCCGGACGATCTGCTCAAGCCTTGCCTCATCGATCCCACCCTGGCCGATACCAGCAGCCAGAACCTTGCCCACCTGCTGCAGGCCCAGCTCCGCGAAGCATCCAGCACCAACGCCCGCTACCGCAGCGCGGTGCAGGAAGCCGAGATGCTGCGCAAGGAAAACACGGAGCTGAAGCGCCAGCTCGACGGCCTCAAGGCCATCGAGCGCAGCCTGCAGGACCGGCGCCGACGTCAGACCGAGGAGCCCAATGGAAACCCCCACTAAGATTCTTGTCGTCGACGACGACCCGCATCTCCTGCGACTGCTCTCGATCCGCCTGCAAACGGCGGGCTTCGAGCCGATAACCGCCGAGAGCGCCGAGCAGGCGCTGACCAAACTGGCCGCGCTACGTCCGTCGCTGATCATCACCGACCTGCGCATGGACGGCATGGACGGCATGGCGCTGTTCGAGATGGTCCGCGCCCGCCACCCGCTGCTGCCGGTGATCATCCTCACCGCCCACGGCTCCATCCCCGAGGCGGTGGAAGCCACCAAGCGCGGCGTGTTCGGTTTCCTGACCAAGCCCTTCGACAGCCAGATCCTGTTGCAGCAAGTCCGCAGCGCGCTGGCCGTGTCCGGCGGCATGAGCGCGGAACCGGACGAGGATCAAGCCTGGCGCGCCCACATCATCAGCCGCAGCCCGTTGATGGAGGACGTGCTCAGCCGCGCGCGCATGGTCGCCGGCAGCGAAGCCAGCGTGTTCATCCACGGCGAGAGCGGCACCGGCAAGGAGCTGCTGGCGCAGGCCATCCACAACGCCAGCCCGCGCGCGGACAAGCCGTTCGTGGCGGTGAATTGCGGCGCCATTCCCGAGAGCCTGCTGGAGTCCGAGCTGTTCGGCCACCGCAAGGGGGCGTTCACGGGCGCGACCAAGGATCACGACGGCCTGTTCCTGTCCGCCGACGGCGGCACGCTGTTCCTGGACGAGATCGGCGACATGCCGGTGGCGCTGCAGGTGAAGCTGCTGCGCGTGCTGCAGGAGCGGCAGGTGCGTCCGGTGGGCTCCACCAAGGCCGTGCCGGTGGACGTGCGCATCATCTCCGCCACCCATCGCGACCTGGCCGAGGAGATGGAAGCCGGCCGTTTCCGCGAGGACCTGTTCTATCGTCTCAACGTGGTCACGCTGGAGCTGCCCGCGCTCGGCGCGCGGCGCGAGGACATCCCGCTGCTGGCCAACCACTTCCTCAAGCAGCTCGGCGAGAAGTACGACAAGCAACTCACCGGCTTCGCCAACGACGCCATCGAGCGCCTGGTCTCGGCGCCGTGGCCGGGCAACGTGCGCCAGCTCTACAACCTGGTCGAGCAGGTGGTGATCCTGTCCACCACGCCGATCATTTCCGACGCGCTGGTGCAGAAGGCGCTGCGCGAGGAATCGGCCGAGTTGCCCACCTTCGCCGACGCCCGCCGCGACTTCGAGCGCGACTACCTGGTCAAGCTGCTGCAGATCACCGACGGCAACGTCAGCCAGGCGGCCCGCCTGGCCAAGCGCAACCGCACCGAGTTCTACAAGCTGCTCGGCCGCCACAACATCAATCCCAGCCTGTTCAAGCGCGCCGAAAGCTAAGCGGCGCGCTCCCCCCGCCCCTGTCCGGTATCGGGCAGGGGGGCGGGTGCTGGTAGGTGCCTGTCGCTCGGCGGCGACCTCGTCTAACGCGCACCAATTCACGAAATCCGGGCGACGGCCGTCACACCCTGTCGGCCGGAAGCGACAGATCCAGGCGCCACGCCGCCCAGGTTGCCGGCCGTTGCCACGCCGCTTGCGGGTTTCCGACCGATGGCACGTGCCTTGCTAGTACCAACGCGATGCGTGACGGTCTACGCAAGAACCAGGGATCAGGAAATCGACCATGCCACACAAGTACCTGCTCTCGCTGTGCTTGCTGCTCGCGCCGCCGCTGGCCGCCGCCCTGCCGAACGTCGCCGAGCACATGTCGTTCAGCCGCCTGGACGCCAATCGCGATGGCCGCATCAGTCCCGAGGAGGCCCGCCGCAGCCAGCACCTCAGCAAGAATTTCGCCGCCGCCGACCTGAACGGCGACGGCGTGATCGACCGCGCCGAGTTCGCGCGCGAGATCGCTTTCGTGGCGGTACGCCCGCCACAGGGTTAACGATTTCGGCTACGTTTCCCCCCTCTAGGACGTCCGTCCACTAGCCCCCGAACAGGGGGCTCTTTTTTTTTCAGTCGCCGCATGACGACGCTTCGGCCGCCCTCCATTCCCGGTCAATTCGCACGAACCCTTGCCGCTCCGCGCTTTTCACCCGATGGCACGGCTATTGCTTGTACAGAATCGAGCTTCGGCGGTTCCCAGGAGGGAGCCTGGAAATGGGGATGCGTCATGGATCGGGCACCCATTGCGACACGGACGTCAGCCCCGCCGATGCTGTTGGAGAGATGATCGAAGACGGCTGAACGGAGTCGTGCTGCATGAAGGAAATGCTGTTCATCATGGTCGCGATCCTGATCCCGCCGGCCCTGACCTATCTGGGCTTCGTCGGTGGCAGCGACCGTGCGGTCCGGCAGGAGTGGGCGGCGAAAGCGGTGGACCCCATCGAGCGGCGGCGCTCCGACTCTGCTGACGTCCCCCGGCAGTTCGAGGAAGAGCCGCACTGGAGCAAACGCCACCAGGCGCACCGCGAATGATCCGCTTCACCGAGCCAGCGCCATGGATGGCGCGCCTCTCCACCCATCCGTGAAGCAGTCCACGAGTCGGCGCCGCAAGGCCCGAATCGCCTTGCCGGTGGGGGCCGGCGGCGTATACAGTGGGTCAGCTTCTTGCCATCTGCGCCTATCAGCGGCGAATGCTGCGAAATAAGGACTGCCTCTAAAGTGGATGCCTTCGTCTGGCCCGTCCGGGTCTATTACGAGGACACGGATGCCGGCGGCCTCGTATATCACGCCAATTACCTCAAGTTCATGGAGCGCGCCCGCACCGAGTGGTTGCGCAGCCTGGGCTTCGAGCAGAACGCGTTGATTCGGGAACTCGCCGTGATGTTCGCGGTCCGAGCGATGCAGATCGACTTCCTCAAACCGGCGCATTTCGATGACGCGCTGGAAATCGTTACTCGCGTCGACGCTTGCAGGGGAGCGAGCCTATTGTTCGCGCAAAGCGTGGTCAGGTCCGGCCGGGAGCCGGAGCTGCTGTGCCGCGCGCAGGTCAAGGTGGCCTGTCTCGATGCCCGCACGCTGCGTCCGCGCCCGATACCCGACAAGATAAAGCTGGAGATTTCGGATGTCGGTTGACCAGACTTCCATCGTTCACCTGATCACCCAAGCCAGCCTGCTGGTGCAGCTGGTAATGCTCACGCTGGTTGCCGCGTCCATCGCCTCCTGGACCGTGATCTTCCGCAAGCAGCGCCTGCTCAAGAACGCCGCCCGCGGCGCCGACGCCTTCGAGGAACGGTTCTGGTCCGGCGGCAACCTGGCCGAGATGTACGCGCAGGCGCAGCACGCCAACGGCGAGGACGGCGGCCTGGAGCGCATCTTTCGCGCCGGCTTCAAGGAGTTCTCCCGCATGCGCAAGCAGGGGGCGAGCCCGGAAGCGGTGATGGAAGCCTCGCAGCGCGCCATGCGGGTGGCGGTGTCGCGCGAGCTCGACGAGCTGGAGAAACACCTGCCGATGCTCGCCACCATCGGCTCGACCAGCCCCTACGTCGGCCTGTTCGGCACCGTCTGGGGCATCATGAACTCCTTCCAGGCGCTGGGCCATATGAAGCAGGCCACGCTGTCCACGGTCGCGCCGGGCATCGCCGAGGCGCTGATCGCCACCGCCATCGGCCTGTTCGCGGCCATTCCCGCGGTGGTGGCCTACAACCGCTACGCCAACCTGGTGGAGCGGCTGGGCAGCCGCTACGAGATCTTCGCCGAGGAATTCACCGCCATCCTGCAGCGCAACGCTCACGCCAGCGCGCACAACCCCGAGCGCTCGCTCGGTTAAGGCGGAAGCGCTATGGCCAGCACCATGCCCGCCCCCGCCGCCTCGGGCCGCAAGCACAAGCGCCGGCCGATGTCCGAAATCAACGTCGTACCCTATATCGACGTCATGCTGGTGTTGCTGGTGATCTTCATGGTCACCGCGCCGATGCTGCAGCAGGGCGTCGAGGTCGACCTGCCGCAAGCGGCGGCCAATCCGGTGGACAAGAAGGACGTCGATCCGCTGATCGTCTCGGTCGACGCCGCCGGCAATTACTATCTAACCATCGCCGACAAGCCCGACAGCCCCATCGCCCTGCAGGAGATGCTGGTGATGGTGGCGGCGGTGATGCGCCGCCAGCCGGAGACCCCGGTGCTGGTCAAGGGCGACCGCAACGTGCCCTACGGCCGCGTGGTCGAGGCGATGAGTCATCTACAACAGGCCGGCGTGCCCAAGGTGGGGCTGATGACCGACTCACCGCAGAAATAAAGCGATATGCGCTGGAACAATCTCCAATACATCGGCCTCGCGCTGCTGGTCCACGTCGTGGTGGCCGCGTTGTTCCTGTTCAGTTTCTCCTTCAGCTCGCCCAGCACGCCCGTCGCCGCCCAGCCGGCGCTCGAAATCGGCGAGCAGCCGCCGGTGATCCAGGCCACCGCGGTGGATACCCAGGCCGTCGAGAACGAGATCAAGCGCCAGCAGCAGAAGGAAGCCGCCGCCCGCGCCGCCGAGGAACGCCGCCGCAAGGAATTGGCCGAGCAGGAGCGCGCCGCGCGCGAAGCCCGCCAGCGCGAAGAACAGCGCCTTGCCGAGATCGAGCGCAAGAAGCAGGAAGCCGAGCAGCAGCATAAGCAGGAACAGGAGCGGCTGGCGGCGCTGAAGCAGCAGCAGGAAGCCGAAGCCGCCAAGCTGCGCGAGATCGAGGCGCAGAAGCTGGCCGCCGAGAAGGCGCGCAAGGAAGAGCAGGAACGCGCCGAGCGCGAACGCAAGGAGCGCGAAGCGGCCGAGGCCAAGCGTAAGGCCGAGGAGGCCCGCAAAGCCGAAGAAGCGAAGCGCAAGGCGGAAGAAGCCAAGAAGGCCGCCGAGGCGCGCGAGCGCGCGGCCGCCGAGAAGCGCCGGCAGGAAGAAGCCGCGGCGCGTGAACGCATGCTCGCCGAGGAAGAAGCGCAGGCGGCGGTTCGCGCCGCCGTTCCGCAATGGGCCTCGGCGGTGAAGGCCGCCGTCAGCCGCGTGTGGATCCGTCCGGTCGGCTCGGCGACCGGCTTGTCCTGCACGCTGCAAATCCGGATGAATCAGGACGGCTCCGTGCGCAGCGTGGAAACCGTGCGCTCCAGCGGCAACGCCGCCTTCGACCGCTCCGCCGAGGCCGCGATTCGCAAGGCCAGCCCGCTGCCGATGCCGAGCAACCCGGTCGCCGCGCGCGAGTTCGCGTCTCAACCCATCAACTTCACTTTCTCCCCGGATAGATGATGACCAAGACCCGTAACCTGCTGTCGCTCGCCCTGCTGGGCTTGGCCGTCGCCCTGCAACCGGCACGGGCGGCCATCAACATCGACATCACCCAGGGTGCCGAAGCGGCCATCCCGGTGGCGGTGGTTCCCTTCGTGCTGGAAGGCGGCGGCACGCCGCCACCGGAGGACGTGGCCGGCATCATCACCAACGACCTGCGCCGCAGCGGCAAGTTCGAGCCGCTGCCGACCTCCGACATGCTGTCGCGGCCGTCACGGTTCGACGATGTGCAGTTCCAGCAGTGGAAGGCGCTGGGCGTGGACGCCATGGTGGTCGGCGCGGTGGAACAACTGCCCAGCGGCGAGTACCAGGTGCGCTTCGAGCTGCTGGACACGTACAAGACCAGCCGCATCCTCGGCAAGTACTACCGCGTTCCCGCCACCGCACTGCGGGCGCTGGCGCACAACATCGCCGACCAGATCCACGAGGCGCTGACCGGCCAGCCGGGCGCGTTCAGTTCGCAGATCGTGTTCGTGCAGCAAGTCGGCACCCCGCCCAAGCGCAGCTTCCAGCTGGTGCTGGCCGATGCCGACGGCCATGGCCAGCAGGTCATCCTCACCTCGCCGCAACCGCTGATGGCGCCGTCCTGGTCGCCGGACCGCCGGCAGATCGCCTACGTCTCGTTCGAGAACCGCCGCCAGGAAGTGTTCGTGCAATCGCTGAGCACCGGCGAGCGGCGCGTCGTCGCCAAGTTCCGCGGCCTCAACAACGCCCCCGTCTGGTCGCCGGACGGCCGCCGCCTGGCGCTGACGCTGTCCAAGGACGGCAACCCCGACATCTACGTGCTCGACCTCGACACCGGCGCGTTGCGCGCGATCACCCAGCATTGGTCGATCGACACCGAGCCATCCTGGTCGCCGGACGGCCGTACGATCTATTTCACCTCCGACCGCGGCGGCAAGGCGCAGATCTATCGCGTCTCGGCCAACGGCGGGCAGGCGGAGCGCGTCACCTTCGAGGGCAACTACAACGCGCATCCGGTGGTGTCGCCGGACGGCCGCTGGCTGGCGATGGTCCACCGCGGCGACAACGGCGACCAGATCGCGGTCATGGACCTACAAACCAAGCAGCTCCGGACGTTGACCCGCGGGCCGCTCGACGAGTCCCCCAGCTTCGCCCCCAACAGCGCCATGCTGATCTACACCGCCAACAGCGGCGGCGCATCGAGGCTGGCGACGGTGTCGGTATTCGGCCGCGCCGATCTGCCGGTGGGGCTGATCCGCAATCCGGTGCGTGAAGCGGCATGGTCGCCGCGCTGAACGAACCCAGTACAGTTGTTCAACAAGGAGTTAGCAGATGAAGGCCTTTCGTCATTCCGTCGCAGTGAGCGTGCTGTTGGTTCTGGCCGGTTGTACCACGCAGGGTGACGTGCAGAGCCCGGTGCCCGTGGAGGATCGCGTCGGTGCACAGGCCGGAGCGGCTCAACCGGGCGCGGAGGTCGGCTCCGGCGCCGAAACCCGCGGCGTCACCGTCGGCGGCGAGTTCGAGGGCGATCCGATCAACGCTCCGGCCGGCAGCCCGCTGGCGCAGCGCGTCATCTACTTCGACTACGACAGCAACGAGATCCGACCGGAGTTCCACGAAGTCCTGCGCGCGCACGGCGCCTACCTCGCCAGCAACCCGCAGGTTCGGGTGTCGGTGGAAGGTCATACCGACGAGCGCGGTTCCCCCAGCTATAATCTGGCACTTGGCGAGCGTCGCGCAGACGCCGTGAAGAAGGTGCTCGTGCTCAACGGCGCCGGCACCGACCAGGTCGAGACCGTCAGCTACGGCGAGGAAAAACCCGCCAGCCTCGGCTCCTCGGAAGATGCTTGGGCGCAGAACCGGCGCGCCGAGCTGAGCTATCAACGCTAAGAAGAGCAAATGACCAGGCCGTCACAGCATCTGTTTTCCGCTTTGCTGACCGCGGCCCTGCTGGGTGGGAGCATCGCTCCCGCCCACGCCCAGGGCAAGATCGAGGACCGCGTCGCGCGTATCGAGCAGCTGCTCAACAACGGCGCCATGCTCGACCTCGTCAACCAGCAAGAGCAGCTGCGGCAAGCGCTGCAGGAACTTCGCGGCGAAATCGAGCTGCTGCGCCGGGACCTGAACGAAACCAGCCAACGCCAGCGCGAGCTGCAGAACGACCTGGACCGGCGTCTGCGGCTGCTGGAAACGGCGCCGCGCGGCGAGCTGCCGCAAGCCCCCGCCGACGGTCCAGCCGTGCAAGGCGACGCGCAGCCCCCTGCCGGGACCGCTCAACCGCCGCAAACCGCGGCGCCGGCCAATTCCGGCGACGAATACGGCGACTACCAGGCGGCCTTCGCGCTGCTCAAGGCGGGCCGCTATC
>Ga0182741_1000337_pt1 | contig 71770 bp, 58 predicted proteins | sample eDN5th37CBELigOP_FD_128874 | JGI IMG/M metagenome (GOLD analysis project Ga0182741, IMG submission 128874) | Enriched Organic Plus compost microbial communities from Emeryville, California, USA - eDNA 5th pass 37_C BE-Lig OP (version 2) (version 2) ...
AGCCCGGGACCAGGGCGCATCGTGCAGCAGCTGCAGGTCACAGGCAGGTTGCCGCGGCCTCGCGACGCGGACGACACGAGGCTCTGGGAGGTGTCGCGGGAGGCCGTGCGGGCGCTTAGGGGAACGAACCCGACCCCTGAGGCGGTCAAGGCCAACGGGCTATGACTCCCCTGCCTTCGGCCCCCCACTTACACCCCACTTGTCATGACATGAGACGCTGCTCGGGGCAGACGCGCCCTACGGCGGCGGTCCCGGCATCCGCGCACGTGTCTGGCAGCTGCCGGTTCGACACCCACGACCTAGGTCCATGGGGCTCTCCGATCGAGGCGAAGCTGCACGTGACCCGTGAGTTGGCGGGGCGCAGCTCGGCTCTAACTGCAGCGCTGGAGACGTAGGATGCCTGAACCTTCGACAACGCCGATGGTGTCGGTGCAGAACGTCAGCAAGCGGTTCGGTAGAACGCTGGCGCTCGATGGCGTCAGCCTCGAGATCGATAAGGGGGAGACCTATGCCATCCTCGGCCCCAACGGCTCTGGCAAGACGACCCTGATCCACATCCTGTGCACGATCCACGGCGCAGACTCTGGAACCGCCAGGATAGGTGGCTACGACGTAAGGACTCACTCTCGCCAAGCTCGCCAACGGTTGGGCGTCGTCTTCCAGGAGCCGAGCGTCGACACTCGCCTCACCGTCTACGAGAACCTAGACTTCCACGGCCGCATCTACGGCGTGCCACGTCGTCTGCGCCGACAGCGCATCGAGGAGTTGTTGGAGCTCGTCGAGCTGGCCGATTGGCGCGACCATCTGGTACGCGCCCTATCGAAGGGCATGCAGAGGCGCCTCGAGATAGGACGCGCGCTCGTGCACGATGCCGAACTGCTGGTTCTCGACGAGCCCACGGTAGGCCTGGACGCCCAGTCGCGCAGCCGGATGTGGCAGCACCTTGCCGAACTCAAGCGCCTCAGGAACCTGACCGTGCTGGTCACCACTCATTACATAGAGGAGGTCGAGTCCACCGACAGGGTCTGTGTCGTGGACCGCGGCAAGGTTCTTACGGTGGGCACGCCTCGGGAGCTGAAGGAGCGGCACGGCCGCAGCAAGGTGCGACTGACCACACGCGACGCAAGCGTTCTCCGCGTGCTCAGCTCCGCGGAAGGCGTGCTTGAGGTGCGCGACAGCAACGACGCCCCGCCTTGGACCGACGGCGACGCACCGAAGGAGTACGTGGCCCACATCGAGGATGGTCATGTGGCTGAGCGGCTCCTCGCAGAACTCGGATCGAGGCTCGTGACCTTCTCTGTCGAGCAACCCACGCTCGAGGACGTCTTCCTGGACCTGACGGGCCGCGGGTTGAGGGACTCGGCCAGCGGCACTCGCGACAGGCTGGCCGCGACCCCGCGATCTGGTGGTGAACCCATACGATGAACGTGCTGGGTGCGATACAAGCGATCTGGCTGCGGGAAGTCATGCGGTCTGTCCGCGACCGCGGGCAGCTCATCGGTGGCGTGAGCCGCCCGATCCTCTGGGTGCTCATCCTGGGTATCGGTCTCAACCCGTACTTCAGGGGCGAGATCTACGGCGAGGTCCAGTTCATCGTCCCCTACACGTACTTGCAGTTCATCTTCCCGGCCGTCATCACCTTGAACATGCTCTATACGGCAGTGCAGTCAGCGGTGTCCGTGATCTGGGACCGGGAGTTCGGCTTCCTGAGGGAGATCCTCGTCTCCCCTGCCCCGCGATGGGCTGTGCTGCTGGGCAAGGTCCTTGGCGGCGCAACGGTCGCCCTGTTCCACGGCCTCCTCGTCCTATCGCTCGCCTACTTCGTGAACGTCCCTCTCAACGTCGAGCGCGTCCTTTCAGGCCTGGCCTTCATGGCCTTGTTCGCTTTCGGGGTCACCTCTTTCGGCATCGTCATCGCCAACAGGCTCAAGACCTTCGAGAGCTTCGGGGTGTTCTCGAACGCGGTGATACTGCCCCTCTACTTCACTTCGGCGTCCATCTTCCCCATAGACCCCGCGCTCACGCGAGCCCAGACGCGTGTCGTGTTCCCTGAGTGGCTCGTGACCCTGGTCGAGTGGAACCCCATCACCTACGCCGTGGACGCTCTCCGCGGTGTCTTCATCAACTTCCACCAGTTCGACCCGCGCATGGGCCCGCTGGTGATGCTTGGCATGGCGGTGGTGTTCTTCATCATCGCGCTCATGGACTTCCGGAAGGCCTGAGGCGTTGGCGGGGGTCGGTTCCAGAGGTAGCGCACGCGCTGATGGAGAGCAGACTGGCGTTCGAAAAGGCAACCGCGCGCCCAGTCCAGCTGCGGTGCGTTGGCGTAACGACGTATTGGCCCTCGTCTTCGTAGGGCTACTGCTGGGCGCGGCAACGTTCCTGCCACCGGACACCACCCTCCAACAGGTTCGCGAGGCAGGGATCCTCCGAGCGTGTGTACCCGAGTCGTTCCCACCGCTCGTCACGAGCGACTCCGAACTGCCAGGCGTCGACATAGAGCTGCTCCGGATGGTGTCCGAGGAGTTGGGCGTCCGTCTCGTGCTCGTTCGCAACAACGCTATCGGCCGGGACTTCAACCCTCGCAACTGGCGGATCACCAGGGCTCAGTGCCTGCTGATAGCTGGTGGCGTCGTTGACACGGTCACGACACGCGGGTTCCTGGTGGTAACTGAGCCCTACCTTGAGACGGGCTGGGCCGCCGTGACGATAGGTAACAGCGCCACTACCCTCAGCGGAACCAACGTGGCGTTCTTCGCTGGCCTAACAGGCCTCGACAGGCTTGCGCTGAGTACCTGGCTCCGTCAGCAGGGCGCCTCTGTGATCGTCGTATCGAGCCGGACGGCGGCTGAAGAAGCACTGACCTCTGGTCGAGCGGACGTCCTCGTGACAGAGGCCCTGACCGCGCGCGAGATCGCTGCAGCCGTGGCCGGCGAGGCCGTCTGGCTTCCTGGCGCAGGAGCACGGGCACCTATAGGCTTCGGCATGTGGAAGGGCGACCTTACGCTAGAGCGCGCGGTAGAGCGTGCTCTACGCCGGATCGCCGCCGATGGGCGCCTGGCACAGATCATGGAGCGGTACGAGCTGCAGCCCATAGAAGAGGAGTGCAGGTTCTGCGCTTGAGGCGACTAGAAGCCTAGAAGCCTCCGCCACCACGACACCACGGCCGACACCACGACCGGGCTGACCCTGAGCAACGACACCAGGATCACGACCCCGCACGCTACCTGGTAGACGCGATCCCTCACTTTGGCCCGGGCCTTCAACACTCCGTCGAGCCCGGGCACGAGCAGCGAACCCAGGAAAGGCGGTAGCGGCAGGAGGTTGAGGACCGCAGTGGCGATCGCTAGGTCGGAGTAGGTCAGTAGCAGCGACCCGACAGCAACCCCTAGGTTCCCCTTGATGGTCCCGGCCACGGCCGCTCGTAGGAGCAATGCGGCCGCGGACGTACCGGCCAAGACCGCACACGCACCCAGCACTATCGCCAGGCGCCCTGGCCAGCCTCCTCTGAGCTGGGCAGCGTCGACCAACGTTGGCTTCGTCCAAGTGAACCGGAAGAACACCGCATGCAACGCCGCGACCAGGTCCAGGTGGGCTAGGGGGTTGAGCGTGCGCCTACCGTCGTACTTGGGACCGGGGTCACCTAGCTTCTCGGCGATGAGAGCCACTGCTCCACCAAGCAGGCCACTCATGAGAGCCGCCACGAGAAGTCGGCCCAGCACCTGGTCCAGGTTGGGGATCGGTAGATGAATCAACGAGGCGCATTGTAACTACATGCACCAGCGCTCTTGGCGGGATAAGCAGCAGGTAAGTAGATTAACTCGCGAGCACCAGGCTTAACGGTATACAAGGTTGCGGTTGACGAGCAACTACCGGGACATATGTCCTGTGTAATAATCCGGCCGACACCTTGAGCGGCAGGCTCGTGTTGGCCTCCCAGAAGAAGGCAGGAAGAAGATATATGATACGTGCTTCAGTTGCTCTCCTCGCCACGCTTACGGCGCTGGTACTGGCGATCGGCATCTCCCAGGAGGGGCCGACGACGGTAGCCGAGGAGTTCGAGTGGGTGGAAGCGGGGGCAGATCTCTATGCGCGCACGTGCGCAGGTTGCCATGGCCCCAACGGCGGTGGCGTCGTCGGAGCTTTCCCACCGCTCGCTGGAAACGCACTCGAGTTGTTCGAACGAGACGGCGGACGGGAGTTGCTTATCGCCACGGTGCTCCACGGCCTACGTGGTCCCATCACCGTCGGTGACGCCACCTACGACGGCGTGATGCCCGCTTGGCAGCACCTTTCCGACACCGACCTGGCAGCGATCCTGAACCACGTCGTGTGGACCCTCGGAGACGCCCAACCGCCGGCCGACCAGGTGGTCACCCCTTCCGAGGTCTCCTCGCACCGCGAGGACGACCTTGACCCGAGTGGGGTCTGGGCCCTGCGGAACGCCGTCCTGGGACTAGAGGTCGACGCTCCTGCCCCAGCAGGTGCCACCGTCGTGTACAACGACGACACGGGGTATTACACGCTAGTACAAGCCGAACGCGGCGAGGCCTTGTACCACCAACATTGCGCGGACTGCCACGGCCCTACGTTGCGCGGCGGCCTGCACGCTCCCGGCATCACCAACCTGGCCTTCTTCCGGAAGTGGGGGGGACAGTCGTTCGATGCCCTTTTCAGCTTCATAGCCACGAGGATGCCGCTCGGCGTCGAGGGGGGGCTCAACCCCACCGCGTACGTGGACATCGCCGCCTTCTGGCTCTCTCAACACAACTACCCAGCCGGTGAGCAGCCCCTCGTCGGCGATCTGAGCCAGTTGGCCCAGATCATCATCGAGCGCCGTTGAACCGGGACGAGCACCTAGGTCATCCCCTGGTACCGGCGGCCAGCGAGGCTCGAGCATCTTCCATCGCGATCGCCGGCACCCCATGGGGAAGCGCCGCGATTAGCACCTCCAAGGTCGTAGGGAAGGAGGACAACCCGGCTCCTATAGAAGCAGTTCGCGAAGACAGGCCGTAAGTGAGTCTCTAAGCGGTTCGAAACCAACCGGAGGTAACCGACTCAGATGCAACGCAGGTCGTTGGCACTAGTTCTATCCATCGCGCTGGTCTCCTCACTGCTCTCGTTCGCAGCGGCACAAGGCGGCTTCGCGCCCGTCACCGACGAGATGCTGCTCAACCCGAGCGACGGGGACTGGCTGCACGCTCGCCGTACCTACAGCGGTTGGGGCCACAGCCCGCTGGACCAGATCAACTCGGAGAACGTCCATCAGCTGACGCTGGCGTGGGCACGCATGATGGCCCCAGGCAGCACCGAGGCCACTCCTATGGTCCACAACGGCGTCATCTACCTCGGCCAAGGCGAGAACACGGTCCAGGCCATCGACGCCACCAACGGCGACCTCATCTGGTCGTACGCGCGCCCCATCCCTGACCAGTCCGAGGTGACCACGATCGGTGGTGTCGGCACGAACCGCCGCTCCGTGGCCCTCTACGAGGACAAGGTCTACATCAACACACAGGACGGCTACCTGGTCGCCCTCGACGCTCGCACCGGCCAGGTCGTGTGGGAGTCCGAGACCGGCGACTACCGCGTGGTCGGCCAGAGCCCCGGCCCGCTCATCGTCAACGGCAAGGTGATCTCGGGCCGCGCCTGCGACCCTGCCCTGCCCGGCGGCTGCTACATCACTGCCCATGACGCCGACAGCGGCGAGGAGCTGTGGCGCTTCCACCTCATCCCGCGTCCCGGCGAACCTGGCGGTGACACCTGGGGCGACCTGCCTTGGGAGTCGCGGTTGCACGTCGGCGCCTGGGGCAACGTCGGCGCCTACGACCCGGAACTCAACCTCATCTACTGGGGCACCTCCGTCCCGGCGCCGTCGCCCGAGTTCATGCGCGGCACCGTCGGCGACCCCGTGCTCTACTCGAACAGCACGCTCGCCATCAACCCTGACACGGGCGAGCTCGTGTGGTACTACCAGCACCTTCCGCGAGACAACTGGGACTTCGACCACCCGTTCGAGCGCATGATCATGGACACCGAGGTCGCCCCCGACCCTAGCGAAGTGCCCTGGATCAACCCGAACATCGTTCCCGGCCAGGTGTACAAGACGCTCACGAACATCCCCGGCAAGACCGGCATCGTTTACAGCATCGACCGCACCACCGGCGAGTTCCTGTGGGCGCGTCCGACGGTATTCCAGAACGCGGTCGTCGAGATCCAGGGTGACGGTAGCGTCGTCGTGAACGAGGAGATCATCCCCGACAACATCGACGATCCGTACGGCCTCGTGTGCCCGACCGTCTACGGTGGCCGCGACTGGATGTCCGGCGCTTACAACCCGGACACCAACGCCATCTACCAGGGCCTCGCGAACCTCTGCATGAGGCCTGAGATCACCACCGACGAGTGGACCCCGGAGGACCTGTACGGCATCACCTACCCGCCGGAACTCGCTCCCGGTGCCACGAACGTGGGCAGCCTCCAGGCGATCTCCGTCGAGACGGGCAAGCTGCTCTGGAAGTACGAGCAGCCCGCTGGTTTCAGCCCGGTCCTCTCGACCGGCGGCAACCTGATCTTCGTAGGTGACTCCGCCAGGCGCTTCCGCGCGTTCGACGCCACCACGGGCGAAGTCCTCTGGGAGGTGCCGCTTGGCGCCAGCATCGTCGGCTTCCCCGTGTCCTACGAGGTGGACGGTGTCCAGTACGTAGCCGTGGCTGCCGGCAGCGGCGGCCTGTCCGGCCTCTACAACGCGGTCGCCGGCATCGAGGCTCCCGCTGGCTCCAACACCCTCTATGTCTTCAAGCTCCCTTAAGGGGCCGCGGAGTACATAGACGCTGAACTCGGAGCGACCGGCTAGGGCCGGTCGCTCCAACCTCCTCCCGGGACCGGACCCTCCCGGTCCATACTCCAACCGGTAGTCAGATCTCCGAGGACGAGGAACGGATCTTGCGATCACTTAGACAACCTCTCTTGCTGATAGCTATCATCGCGGCTCTCTCACCTATCTCCGCGATGGCACAACGCGCCGCCCCACCCCAGGTGCCACAGGAGTGGCTGGACCGTGAACGTCAGCTCGAAGGCGACACGGTCAAGTTCTGCATAAACAACGAAAGTCTCCTGGCGCCGTTCGAACGTGACATGGCTACCGCACTTGCGAGTGCGCTCCTGCTGGAGCCCGACCTCGTGGAGGTCAGGGGAGCACGCGCGCAACCGATCCTCGATTACAGGCTCGCGTTCAACGAGCAGGAGCTCTTCCTGCTCATGCACAACAACTGCCACGTACTGATGGGGTACGTGCTTTCCACGAGCCGCTCGATCAGTTGGCTCATGCCATCCAGTGCCTATGCCGAGTTCGGCTACGTGGTGATAGGGAGGCCCGGAGTCGGAGCGCTAAGCGACCTCCCCGCTGGGTCTGCTGTCGGCACGAAGCTATCTGGCTCAGCCGACATCGCGTTCACCAGGCTGGTCAACTCCCTACCCGAGAACCGCCGCTGGCGGCGCGTGCCTTACGTCAACAACCAACTCCTCATAGACAAGCTCTCGGCCGAGGAGCTGGACGCCATCATCGTGTGGGAACCCGCCGCCACGGCGGCAGCCGCAGACGAGTTGCAGAACGGCACATTCGTAAGGCTCGACTCGAGGCCGCTAGACCTGCCGACCGTGCTTTTCGGGTTGGCCGTGTTGCGGGAGGATGCCTTCCTTCGCAACCAGCTGGACGCAGCCATACAGCAACTGGTGTCGGACGGCACCGTTGAAGACCTGCTAGCGAAGCACGGTCTCCCCGGCAGGGCTCCGCGGTGATCATGGCCAGCTCCACGCCACTCTTACCTGCCGCGCCAGGAGGCCAGGGTGGCGGCTGAGGGGCCGAACTCGCCGGTCAGCGGGGCGGCACGAAACGAGCTGCAGGAGGCGTTGCGGCCCCTACTCTCGAGGGCCCGCCTCCTCTCGTCTACGCGTGCCATGGCTTGGACTGTGGCAGGGACGCTCATCGCCCTAGTGCTGGTCAAGGCTGCTGCCCTGCTCTTGGGCCCCACGCTGCCCCTGATAACGACCGCGATCCTCATCTTCGCCGCCGCGGCGTCCGCCATCGCAGTCGTTGCCACCGCGCCCGACGCTCTGAGCGTGGCCCGCAACGTAGAGACCCACGCCGGCCTCGAAGAACGGTTGAGTACCGCCCTGGAGCACCTGGAGGAGGACAGCGTCGTAGTCACGGCCCTTCTCGACGACGCCTTGGCGAGGGCGAAGAGCCTCGATGCGCGCCTGGCCCTGCCTTGGCGCTGGCCAGTCGCCGCGCTCGTCGCGTCCGTCTTGGCAGGCTCAGCCCTCTTCTCGCTGGACAGTTACTCGAAGCGAGTCGCAGCCTCTCCGGCCGAATCCATCCGCCGTACGCCCGTGACCGCCCTCGACTCCAACGCGTTACTCGACCTCGCAGAGGCGGTGGACGCGGACGCTAGGGCAGGTCAGGACGCGTACCTGGCCGCCGTGGCCGCCTCACTGCGAGAGATCGGCCACGAGTTGAGGGCTGGCGCCCCATCAACCGACGTGAGACCTGCGCTAGATGCGGCTCTCGAACATCTAGCCCGTGCTTACCGCAGCGACTTGGGCGGCATGGAGCTGGCACAGCAGCTGCTGGCTGACACCGAACGCGTCGCACGCGCAGCGACGGCCGAGGAAGCCTCAGCACCGGCACGGCCGAGGCCGCCCGGCATCACGAGCTCACCTGAGGAGTTCGAGGCCAGCCCGCTGGCCCGTGACCTACAAGACCTGCTGGGCGAGATGGAGGCCAACCCATACGCGGTGGCCCAGGCCAGTCCCTCAGAGCAGGCTGAGGGGCAAGCTGTGGCGGGCAACCTCTTGACACCCGAGATGCTAGAGCAGTTGAGCTCTGCACCCTCACAGCCGCTCACAGAGCCCGCAGATGGGCCCGGCGACATCATCGGTGCGGCTTCCGAGTCGGGCGCCGGCGCCAGCCAGCTCGCTGGGCGCGGTAGCCAGGAGCTGTTCCTTGAAGGCGTTGACGGCCCCGAGGCCCAGTTCTCGGGCGTCGAGAGGTCGCTACTGTCCGGCCCGGAGCGTGACGAGGGGCGGCGCATAGAGATGGTGCTGCCCACCTCTGTAGCCGTTGGCTCTGCCACGGAGCTGGAGCTGGTGGTCGGCGAGTGGACTGGCGGGCCGGAGGCCAGCCTCGAGCGCGACGTGGTGCCCGAGCTCTATAGGGCAGCTGCCGGCCGATACTTCCTGCCATCCCAAGCTGTGGGAGGCGCAACACGATGAGTCTCATAGGACAGCGCGCCGCAGAGGGCGGGACTGACGAAAGGGGATCGCGTGACTAGCGACGCTGCCGACGCCAACGGAGCGAGAGCAGAGCTCGGAAGAGACCTGGAATTGCTTGCACGAGCGCGCCAAGAGCTGGGTCAAGTCTTCATCGGCCATGACGATGTCGTCGACCAGCTCCTGGTCTGTCTCATCACGTCGGGCCATGCCCTGATAGAGGGCGCCCCCGGCCTGGGGAAGACGTTGCTCGTGCGCACCCTCGCGGACGTGGCGGGGCTGAAGTTCTCCCGCATCCAGTTCACGCCTGATCTGATGCCGGCGGACATCACGGGCACCATGGTCCTCGTCTACGACGAGGACGGCCGGGCTTCGACGCGGTTCCAGGCGGGCCCCTTGTTCGGGCAACTCGTGCTCGCTGACGAGATAAACCGGGCCACGCCCAAGACACAGTCGGCCCTCCTCGAAGCCATGCAGGAGCGCACGGTCACCGTGGCGGGAACCGCGCACGCGATGTTGAGCCCGTTCTTCGTCTTCGCCACTCAGAACCCGTTCGAGATGGAAGGCACCTACGCGCTGCCCGAGGCCCAGGTCGACAGGTTCTTCTACAAGGTCGCCATCGAGTACCCTAACGAGGACGTCCTAGACGCGATCCTCGACGAGACCACGGGTAGCGGGCTAGAGAAGGCCCGCCAAGTCCTGGCACCAGCCGATGTGGAGAGGCTCCAAGGACGGGTGCGAGAGGTGCCGATAGCGTCTCACGTTCGACGCGCCATAGCCCGCTTCGTGCGATCGACGCTGCCCGACCTACAGGGCAACGACCCACGAGTGAGACGGTACGTGCGCTTCGGCGTGAGTCCCCGCGGCGGTCAGGCTCTGGTCCTCGCGGCGAAAGCCCACGCATTGCTCGCCGGGCGCTTCAACGTGTCCCTAGCGGACGTGAGGAGGGCCGTGTTGCCGGCCCTGCGGCACCGCTTCCAACTCAACTTCGAGGGCCTGGCTGACGGCGTAAACGCTGATGCGTTGCTCCTCGAACTGTACGACGCGCAGGCACGCGAAGCGGTAGTCGGATAGGGATATCCCACGAGCTTGATCGACATCCCTCCCACCCTGCGTCAGCGCCTAGCGAGGACCCGCCTCGTCGCAGGCGATGCCATCGCACGTGGCGGCGTCGGTGAGAGGAGGTCGGCTTCAAAGGGCGAAGGCATAGAGTTCGAGGACCATCGTCAGTACCAGTTCGGCGACGACTTCCGCCGCCTCGACCCCCACCTCTCCGCGCGTCTGGGCTCCCCCCACGTCCGCCAGTTCAATGTCACGCAGCAGCTCAACGTGACGATCGTCATCGACGCCAGCCGCTCGATGGCTGCAGGCCGCCCGTCCAAACTCGAGTACGCCGTCGCCGTGGCTCGCTGCCTGGCGCATGTAGGACTGTCAGGTTCTGATGCCGTACAGGCCGCCGTCCTCAACGAAGACGGCGTGCGCTGGCACCGGCCCGTTTCTGGGGTAGGCAGACTGGGTGAACTGGAGCAGTGGCTGACGAACTGGAGCCCTAGCGGCGGTTCCGACCTACAGGGCGCGGTGCACGCCATCCGCGAGAGACTCAAACTGCGTTCGCTCACGTTCTTGCTCAGTGACTTCTGGAGCGATTCAGCGCTGGCGTCGATGGACGCTCTGGCAGCTGCCGGTCAGTCGGTGGTGGCGGTGCAAGTGCTGGCACCAGATGAGCTGGACCCGACGCCGCTCGTCGGGGGCCAACTGCGACTCATGGACATGGAGACGAGCGACGAGGTCGAGGTCGCCATCGGCCAGAACGAGGTCGCTAGGTACCGGGAGCTGCTCGCCGCATGGACGGAGCAGCTGCGGCAGCGCGTGCTGGGCGCCCGTGGGCGCTTCATCACCGTGTCTAGCGATACGCCTCTCGATGAGATGTTCATGCGGGTGCTGCCCGCGGCGGGTGTACTCGTATGACGCTCGCGTCCCCAGCCTGGCTGCTACTTCTGGCGTTCGGACCGCTGATCGTCCTCCTGCATATGAGGAGGAGGGAGCCGCGGGAGGTGCCCACCACGAGGCTTTGGCGACAGGTGGCGGAGACCCAGGAGTCCCGTCCCCGCCTCCTACGCCCACCCAGCACGCTCTCGCTGTGGCTACAGCTGCTGGCCCTCTCCCTAGTGGCGCTAGCTTTGGCGGATCCCGTAGTGAGAAGCCCCGAGGCGTCCCACTCCCATGTCTACGTGGTGGACGCTGGACCGGCCATGGAGGTCTACGACACCTCTGGGGTCAGCCGCTTCGCCAGGGCGTTAGAAGCTCTGACCGAGCGGGTAGTTGCGACGAGGGACGCTCACACCACGGTCTGGTGGGCGGGACCGACGCCCATGCCGCTGGCCGTGAACGTGCGAGACCCCGTCGCCTTGGGCGCCAAGCTGGTGAGAGCGGCCCCCGCAGGGGCCCCCACGGACTGGGGAGCGCTCGCCGACTCGCTAAGCCCTTCGTTGGCCGCGGGCACCGTGCTGACCGTGTTCACGACCGAACCAGAAGCTGCTACCGCCGCACTGGAGGCGAAGGTCGCCGCGGCAGCCGCGCGTCTCGATGTCGTCTCCCTCGCTGGACAGTTCCACGACTACGGGATAGTCGATGCACGCGTGACTCCGCCGAGTGGGGCTCGCGGAGAGTGGCAGATAGAAGCCTCGGTAAGGGTATACGGTGCTGTACCCGAGGGAGAACGGGCGCCCGATCTGGTCGTCAGCTTCCTACCGGATGGAGCCAGCTCTCCGCTACCGTTCGGACGAACACCGCTCAGGTTCTCGATAGGCGGTACCGCGCGACCTAGCCTGAGCCTCGAACTACCAGGAGCAGGGCTCTTGGAGTTGCGCCTGACGTCCGGCGGCGCCTACGCCCCCAACGACGCGTTCCACGTCTACGTGGACCCCTTCCCACGGGAACCCGTCGTCGCGGTCCTCACTCGCTTCCCTGTAGACAACCCGATCGTCAAGGCGATCGAGGCGACAGGCAAGGCTATCGTCGTCACCACCTCCGATTGGACCGAGGACCCGCGAGTCGATCTGCTGGTAGTCGACGGCGTTCCAGACCCCCGTGTCGGACGGGCGGCGACTGCCGGCCGGCCTCCGGCCATCCTGTGGCTGGGCTCGGCCCCTGGCCTGGGATCCGAAGTCGAGCTGCGTGCGCTCGACCCCGGCGTCACCGATTGGGCCGTGGCGCACCCGCTGGCCATCGGTACGGCCTGGGACGTCCTCGAGCCCACGTACGCTGTCGAGTTGCCGATCTTGCCCGGAGCGGAGACGGTGGTCAGCGGGGTCGCAGGGGACCTCGTGTCCGTGCTCGCTACCCCGCTCGGCCGCGACGTGGTGGTCGCGTTCGACCCGGCCGATGGAGCCTGGACCGACTCGACGCCGTTCCTCACGTTCATCTCTGACGCGCTCGACTTCCTGTTACCCAGGAGTCAGGCGGTCCAGGCTTGTACCGTCGGCCTACCTTGTGCACTACCTCAGGAAGCGCTGGCGTCCGGCGCAGTCGTATCGCTCGACGGAAAGGATGGTTGGCAAGTCCCGATTGACGCCTCCTCCCTCCCCTCCACCCTGGCAACCGCCTGGGTACCAGATCGCCCTGGCGTCTGGCGGTGGGAGACGGGCGGCCTCGGGGGCTGGCTTCCCGTCAACCTTGCACCGGGAGTCTCGGCCGCGCTCGCGGAGGCGGCCGTTCGCGACTCCGTCGAGGCCAACCCGCTGTTTTCAGATGCGCCGCCGTCGACTCCGCTACGCTTTCGATGGCTCGTGGTTCTGGCCTTGGCTGTCGTGTTGGCCGAGGGCCTTATCGCCGGCCGCGGGAGAGAAAGGTTCTGGAGGCGCTCCGATTGGAGCGCTACGGGACGACTGGCTGGACGGCGACGTTGGTCCGCAGGCCTCCATACCGGTGCCGTGGGTCTCATGGTCCTGTCTCTCTTGTCCCTCCCGTGGCCAAAGCCCCGAGAGCTCGCGCATGCGGTGGTCATCGCGTCCGGAGCCCAACGAGCCGAAAGCGAGCTGGGTGAGGTCCTGACCGATACGCAGTCCCAAGCCGTCACTTTCCTGGACACTGACCTCGTGAGCCCCGGCGCCATAGATATCGCCGCTGCGCTCTTGTACGGCCTGGCGAGCGTGCCTCCGGGTGGACAACCGCAGGTGCTCATAGCGACCGCGCCTGCAACGAGGGGCGACGCGGTCGCCCTGGTCGGCAGTCTCAGCCTGGACGGAATCGTCGTCGACGCACTCCCGGCGCCACCGCCGAACCCGGCTGACGCTTCATTGGGGCGCATCGCAGTCTCAGGAGTCCCCGCAGTCGGAGAGACCGTCGACCTGGCTGGAGTGGTCAGCGTTGGCCAGCCCAGCCGCGCGACTTTGCGGGTGCTGCGTGACGGACGAGCGGACGTAGAGCAGGTGATAGACCTGCTGGCGGGGGAGACGCTCGTTTCCGTACCCGTACACCTGGACGAGCCGGGTCCCCTAAGGCTGACGCTTGAAGTGCGCGCAGATGGAGACCCTCGTACCGAGAACGACGCCCTTTCCGCCTTGCTTGATGTGAAGGAGGGCCCCTCGGTGCTCGTTGTCGGTCGAGACGCCGAGGCCGCGGAAGCGTTCGCCGGCGCCCTTGAGCTCCAGAAGTTCAACGTCAGCACGAGCGTGCCGATGTCCATGCCCGTGGACGTCAGTCGTTACCTCGGCCTGGACGCCGTCGTGCTTCTCGACGTGCCTGCCAACGAAGTGACGCCCACCCAGCAAGACGCACTCGAGGCTTTCGTCCGCGACTTTGGTGGCGGTCTCGTCGTAACCGGCGGTGAGTCGGCCTTCGGCCCTGGTGGCTACTACCAGACGAAGCTCGACGATCTGTCGCCACTGAGCTCACAGGTCTCGCGAGAGGCGCCAGAGGTGGCGATGCTCTTCGTACTCGACAGGTCGGGCTCGATGCAGCAGCTCGTCGTGGACGCTACGCGCCTCGACATCGCCAAGGAGGCCACGATCACGGCTACCGAGTTGCTGGGCGAGAAGAGCCTGGTAGGCGTGATCGTTTTCGATGAAGCCGCCACGACTCTCCTCCCTTTCACCAGCAGCGCCGACATCAGCGCACTTGAAGCTGCGCTTGCGTCGCTGGTACCGGGCGGCGGCACGAGCGTCTACCCGGCACTCGTGCGATCGGCCGAGCTCCTGGCGACCGTCGACTCCGCGACCAAGCACGTGGTCGTGCTGACCGACGGCCTGTCCCAGTCCGGCGACTTCCCGAGTGCCGTGGCGGCGATAACGGCTCAAGGCGCCACCGTCAGCACGATAGCCATCGGCGTGGGCGCCGACGTCGAGCGGGTACGCGAGATCGCGGAACTGGGTGGTGGAACCGCTCACATCGCGTCCGACTTCAGAGCGTTGCCAGGCATACTCGCCCAAGAAGCGATGCTCACCGCAGGTGACCCAGTCATCAGGGAGCCGGTGGTCCCGCTAGTCGCCCATGATCGGTTCGGCCTGGCGGAGAACCTGCCGGGACAGTTCCCGCCACTTGAAGCGTTCGTCGAGACGACAGCGAAGGCTAACGCGGACGTGATACTCGCAGATGAAGAGGGCAGACCCTTGTTGGCTGTCTGGAGGTACGGGTCTGGTCGAGTGCTGGCGTTCGGGTCGCATGCTGTGGGCTCGTGGTCAGCTTCCTGGCAGCAGCTTGCTTCGTATCCGTCTCTCTGGGGCCAGTGGGTCCGTTGGAGCGCCCAAGGTGCCGTGAGGCCCGGACTCAGCGTCAACGCCAAAGTCGTTGGAGACGAGGTTTGGCTCGACGTGAGCGCGTTCACCCTGGAGGGTCAACCGGCCATCGGTCTGGCCCTGCAGGCCGAGGTCTCGCCTCGAGTCGAGTCTGCTATGGCGAGTCGCCGACTCCTCCGGGAAGTGGCTCCCGGGCGATACCAAGCCAGGGTCCCGCTGGCCACAGGCGACTCGGAGGTAACGGTGTCGGCCGTAGAGGACCTCGCTTGGCCCGTCCCTGTCCAGTTGGCGCTCAGCCACGACTACCCGGCATCGGCCGGCACGGGAGGTCTGTCCAGCGACCTCGAGGCGATCGTGGCCGCTACTGGTGGCCGCTTCTTGGCAAGCGCAAGAGATTGGACCGTCAACAGCCGGTCGCAACTGGCCTGGGAACGGTCGTGGCGGCCCTGGCTGGCCGCAGCTCTTCTCTGTTGGCTTGTTCTACTGACCCTCAGGTACGCACCTGGTTGGCTACCGGCTTTCCGGCGGCAGGCATACGCCAAGTCAAGTGATACGCGGGTACTGTTGCCCGGATGAGGAGAGCGCTCCCAGGGATGTGACGACCTCGCGGGGTGACCTACGAACCCCGCTAGCAGGCCGGACGAGAGCTTCACGCAGAAGAGACTTTGGCCCGCGGAGACACCTCACCAGCCAGCCCCAGCGCCCAAGTCAGGTCCTCCCAACGCGGCCGGCCGTAGGTGACGAGCAGCATCACGAGGAAGCAGACCAAAGCCGTGAGCGCCCATGGCACACGCTGCTTGGCCCAAGCCAGCCCCTGGCCCACGGCGGGCTCATCGGCTCCTTCCGCCACCGCCGTCCACGCGGCGAGCACCTCCAGCGTCCTGGAGCGGCCAGGGTCCTCGACGAAGCCTCCCGACACCAGCACGCTGCCTGTAGAGACGGTGCGACCGGCGGCGTCTTCCACCTCGAGGACGTACTCACCAGGCGCGGGCGCCAGCAACGAGACAGTGTGCCGGTGAGGTCCTACAGCGGCGGTCCCTCCGGACACACCCCGGTCCGCGGCCTCCGACCCGCGTAGGAAGACGGTGAACGGCGGCTCCACCTCGGTCTCTGGCCGCGGGTCCACGAGTACGTCCACGTCCACGTCCACGCGGTTGCCGGAAGCGTTGGCCACGACACGCGTAGCGGAGGGGAGTGCCTCGGTTGCCCCCGCCCATCTCACCACCTCGGTCCAGGTGCTGGCGAAGTCGGCGGGCGCCACCCAACCGCCCGCCCACTCTCCGATGGCGTGGCTGGTGAACGCAACGACTCGGCCGAGGCCGTAGCGCCACGACGCCAGGAGGGGAGCGGGCTCATCCTCGAACGTCCAGAAGTGCACCGAGGCTCCGGGCTTCGCCTCGGTACGGACGTACCCGCCGACGAGCCCGGTCGCGGGCAGAGGCGTCACCCAGTCGCCGCTGCCTGGGGTCACCGCCACGGTGACCCGATGGATGAGGTCCTCGCTGCCGAGCATGGCTTCCTGGGCGAGGATGCTCGGCAGAGCACGCACGTCATCGGTGACGTGCAAGGCACCGCCGGCGATCGACGAGAGGTCGCGCAGCTGGATGCGGTCGGCCCCGCTGCCGATGCCCACGAAGCTGATCGTGGCGCCGTGCTCCTTGAGGCGCCTGATCACGCTCCTGAACTCACCCGACTCCGACATGCCGTCGGTCAGCACGACCACGTGCACGGCGGCTGACTCAACGCCTTCCAGCATGTCCGCGGCCGCCACTAGCGCCGGGTAGAGTGAGGTCCCGCCGTTGGCGCGCACGCTCTCCACGGCCTCCGCTATCCGGTCCCTCTCCTCCACCGGGGTGAGCGGCACCAGTACGTGCGCCTCCGAGTCGTAGACGACGATGCCGACGCGGCTGCCCGGCCCCAGGAGCTCGATGGCGGAAACGGTCGCCTCCTTGGCGATGCCCATGCGCGTCGACCCCGCCACGGCCTGCTGCATGCTGCCGGAGCGGTCGATGACGAAGATCATCGTCACCTCGGGGATCTCCCTGGGTACCTGCGACGAGAGCGGCGACAGCTTGTCTAGGGGCGTGCGGAGGTACCCGCCGGGACCGAAGGAAGCGTCCCCGCCGAGGATCACCAACCCGCCGCCAGCCTTGAACACCCAGTCCTCGAGCAGGTCGATCTGGAGCGAGTGCAGCGAGTGCGCCGGCAGGTCGTGCAGCACGGCGACGTCCCAACCCGACCAACCCGCGGCGTTCCAGGGCATGTTCAGCGGGGCATCGGATGCGGCGTCGAGACCCTGCAGCCGCAGTGCCGCCGCCAGGTGCTCCGCGGCCACGGCGTCCGAGCCTATGACGAGCACTCGCGGGGCCGCGTCCACGATGAGGCCGCGACGGATCTCGTCGCTGAACTCGACGTCCTCGGATGCCACGGTAACGACCAGTTCATGACTACCGGCAGCGGCGGCGTTGAACGGGACGCGCAGGGTGTTGGTGCCGGGAGACACCTCGAGGTCGGCGTCGAGGACCACCCTCTCACCCAGGGACACGGTTAGGCGCCAGACCGCTGACTGGTCGGCCCGGAGGGTGAGGAGGAGCTCGGTGGGCGCGCCTACGGCGACCTTGTCGGGCACCTCCATGCCCGCGACCCCTAGGGTTCCCGTCGCCGCGGCGCCGACGCGCTCGACCACGAGTGATGCTCCTACCAGCTCACCCGACTGCGCGATCGCAGCGACCTCAGCGGGCGAGGGGCCGGCGCCAGGCGGCGCTACGACCCGGACTTCGCCCCCACTGGCGAGACCCGCAGCGACCTGCAACGCTCGCCTGTAGGAGCCCGTTGTGACCCCAGGAACACCGCTCGCCTCGGTCCCGCTATCGCGCCAGGTCACGGTGAGCTGCCTGGCGCCTTCGGCCTCGCTTACCGAGCCGTCCACTACCGTCACCACCCTGCCGGGCGGAGCTCGCGTGGGGAACGGCAACTCGACGAGGGCGGCGACGACGCCGAGGAGCGACAGAGCCGTGAGAAGCAGCGCCCCGGGCCCACGCGACCTCAGGTGCTTGAGCCGGCGGCGCCACACCAAGAGGACGTTGAGCACCAGAGCGCCAGCGGTGACGAGCAGCAGCCAGGTCGTGAGCTCGCGAGCGGGGATCGCCGCGGCCGACCTTGGCTCAGCATCGGGGTCGGATGTCGCGGCAGGCAGGCGGGGGCTGGCGACCACCACGAGTGGCTCGGCCCCACCGTAGAGGCCTGCGCTACGCGGGTAGAGATCGAGCTCGGCCCCACCTAGGGGCCAGTAGGCCGATGCGAAGGGGTCCGAGACCGGGACCATGGCGGCCGCGTCCGGCCATGACCCGCCGAGAGGCAGTCGTAACGGGGTCTTCAGGTCGAGCGCCCAAGCGCCTAGGCGGCAGAGCTCTCCGGCCACGCAGGCGGTGTACCGTCCACGCCGCTCGGCCGGCGCGACCATGTCAACGACCTCGGAGAGGAACACGGGGAACGTCGCCAGCGTCGGCCAGTTGGACGCCCCGGGGTCGAAAGCCACGACCACCTGGTAGCCCCTGTCGGTGGCCCTGGCCTGGATGAGCGGTAGCTCGCCCGACGCGAGGACCACGGAGGCGCCGTCCAGCACGGGCCCGGCCAAGGCGGAGCGCACACGCAGGCCGAACCACCCCCCTGCGCCGAGGCGGTGCGTGTCGTCCCAGCCGCTCACCTCAGGTTCCAGCACCTGAGTCAACCCCGACCGGCCGCCCGGGTAGGCGCCGAGCCAGAGGGTCGACACCTCGGGCACCTCTGCCACGCTGGGGTCCGTGATGACGACGAGCACGTAGTCCCGCTGGTCGGCGGGCATGCGCTCGGCCACGTAGACGTCGACGTCGGGAACGGAGCGGAGGGCCCTGCCGAGTTCCTGGCTGACAGGACCGACCACGAGCACGCGCGGTCTCTGCGGTACCGGGAGGGCTAGGCTCTCACCCGCATCCTGACCGGCGGCGGAGGCGGTGAGCCTCAGTTCGGTGAGGTCACCCGCGCGAAGCGTGAACGAGAGGTCCGCCGGCCGGTCCTCGGGCACCGCCACCTCAGATGTCTCCACGACCTCGAACCCTTCGGAGCCAGCCCGCTTGGCTGACACCTCGACTGTGACGGTCTCCCCAGCCGACCGCCCCACCACTTCCACGTCGAGAACCAGGTCCCCGCTGTCAGCGTCTCGGGTGACCGTGGCACCCACGATCTCGGCCGCGACGCTGCCAACTGGCTCGAGGACGGTGACGAGCGCGGCATCGGGCAGTCCCATGGAGGAGAACGCCTGCTCCACACGCTGCTCCTCGCTTGGTGCGGTGAACACGGTCACGACGACCCTCTCGCCGTCCACGTGGAGGTCGCGCAGCGCTTGGAAGGCTGCCGTCCAGTTCGGGCGCGCTCCACTCGGCTCTGGACGGAACGACGGCGCCACCGATGCGCTCGCCCTCTCGCGCACGGCGTGGAAGCGCGGCGCGCCGGACGCCTCGACGACGGTGACGGAGACGGAGCCTGGCAACGCCCGCGTCTCTTCTCGCACGCGCTGCATCCACGCCTCCTGGGCCTGGGCCACCTCGGCCTCGTCGGCCGCGCCAGCAGCGGCGCCGAACACGTACACGGCGTGTTGCACGTCGGAGGTGGCGCCGAAACGCGGGCCGGCCAGGGTCAGGGTCAGCGTGAGCAACGCGAGAAGCTGCAAGATCAGGGGCACGTCGACCTTGGCCCCGCGACCGCTCTCGGCCTCCTCGGTGCTGGCTCGCAGCCGTCGCCACAAGAAGAGGCTGGAGACCGGTAGCTCCCTCGGCCTCCTGAGGTGGAGGGTGACGATGAGCGGCGCCAGCGCCAGCAGCGCCAGCCAGGCCGGGGCGGAGAAGGTCATCCGAGGAGCCGAGCTGCTCTGAGCGCAGCCACCTGCTCCGACGTCGAGCTGCCCGCGGGCACCCTGAGAAGCAGTCCGCCGCGAGACCCGAACTCCCGTTTCAGCTCCTGCTCCCAGGCCTCGAGCTCGGCCGTGTACCGGGCCAACAGGTCGTCTCCGAAGACGCTGAGCGTCTCCCCGGTCTCGACGTCCTTCAACACGGAGCCGAGGTCGAGGGGCGCCGCCACGCGGTCGTCCTCGCCTAGCACCATGATCCCGACGACCTCACGCCAGCGGCGTGACCATGAACGTATCGCCTGCGGCGCCCCGTCAAGCAGCCAGTCGCTCACCACCACCAGCAGGCCCGCGTTGACCGTGCTTGGACCGATCCCGGCCACCCGCTCGAGGAGCAGCTCGCCCTTGGCCTCCTGGCGGTCGAGCCACACGAGGAGCGCTCCGAGTCCCGACTCCGCGGTCACGACGGGGTGCCAGTCGATGAACTTGCCACGCGCCACCCCCAGCTTCACGCGGTCGCCGCCGTTGAGGGTCACGTACGCGATGGCCGCGCACAGGGCCTTTCCAGTTGCGAGCTTCTCGCCACCGCCGACACCCAGGGAGCCGCTGCCGTCCAGCAGCAACGTAACCTCGAGCTGCTTCTCGACCGCGTACTGCCGCACCACCCGCTGCCCCAGACGCGCGAAGACGTGCCTGTCTATGTACCTGAAGTCGTCGCCGACCTCGTATGCCCTGAAGTCTTCGAACTCCATGCCTGGACCGACCTGCGCCGAACGCCTGTCGCCGACGCCCACGGCGGCCCTGGCGGACCGTGGGAGCAGGCGCAGAGGGTCGAGCTCTCTGCGGGCAGACGCCGGGAGCAGTTCGCTCATGCCTTCGCGGCGAACGCTCCGTCCAGCAGCTCACGCATCAGCGCCTCTGGGTCGACGCCGTCTGCCCAGCCCTCGTAGTTGAGCTGGAACCTATGGCGAAGGGCAGGACCAGCCACGGCGTAGACGTCCTCGCGGGAGACGGCGTAGCGGCCGTTCAGCAGCGCATGCGCCTTGGCGCCGATGACGAGGGACTGTGCCCCACGCGGGCTCACGCCGAAGCGCACGTACTTGCGGACCTTGTCTCCGGCCTCGGCCGCTTCGGGCTGCGTGGACCTCACGAACCGCACCACGGCGGACCGCAGGTGGTCGGCGATCGGGACGTCCCGCACGTGGACCTGTACACGGAGGATGTCCTCGGGCGTCAGCACCTGCTCGACGAGCGTGGTGACCGACCCCGTAGTCGTGTCGACTATCGCCTCCAGCACGTCCTGTGAGGGGAATGGGATGGAGACCTTGAAGAGGAAGCGGTCCACCTGTGCCTCGGGCAGCAGGTAGGTGCCCTCCATCTCGATGGGGTTCTGGGTGGCGAGGACGAAGAACGGTTCGGGCAGCTCGTACCGCTTGCCCGCCACCGTCACGGTCCTCTCCTGCATCGCCTCGAGCAGCGCGGATTGGGTCTTCGGCGTGGCCCTGTTGATCTCGTCGGCCAGCACCATCTGCGCGAATATCGGGCCCGGCTGGAACCGCGTGACGGACCTGCCCGCCTCGTCCTGGGTGAGTGCGATGGTGCCCGTGATGTCGGCGGGCATCAGGTCCGGCGTGAACTGGACGCGGCTGAAGGCCATGCCACACGCGGTGCCGATGGACTTGACGAGTAGCGTCTTCCCTAGTCCAGGGGCGCTCTCGATGAGCACGTGGCCGCCGCACATGAGCGCGGTCAGCACCTCGTCTACGACCTTCTCTTGGCCTATGACGACGCGGGCCACGGACTCCTTGACCTTACGCAGCCTGTCCACCTCGGCCGCGAGGGCCTCCCTAGCCGTAGTGCCGGCGCCTTGTGCGTTCACGTTCAGGTCCACTCCCTTAGGCCTCGGTTCCGTGCGTCGTCCGCGTCTCGGACGTCATGGGGTGTCTGGGTACCTCTCGAAGTACTTTGCCACCACGGCCGCATGTTCGGCGCCCACGCGCTCGGGGTCGACCGGGGCCTCCGCGCCGAGCACCAGCGACGGCAACACCACCGGGGCCCTAACCACCCTGTCCTGCTCCCATCTCGGCTCGGGCACGTAGGTCATGGTCCTGCCGCCCTCACGCGGGTCAGCCTCGAGGAGCATCTCCTCGATCGCCGTCCCCGCAGCGTCAGGCTCAGCGGCGCCGGCCTCGACGGCCTGGGTGCCTCGGCCCGCAGCGTCGCCGGGGGCGTCGTCGGCCTGCGAGGCTTCGCCCGCCGCGGCCTCTCCGCGCCCGCGCTGTCTGATGGACGCCCGCTTGGCGGCCATGGCCTCGGCCATCTCATCGTTCCAATCGGTGTAATAGCCGCCGGACCCGCCCACCTGCGCGGCGTTCGGCTCGTCGCCAGAGCCTGCGACCCGCTCGCCCTGACCGCTCAGCGCACGGTCTAGGGCGGCGGCCACCTGGCCCAAGGTGCGGAAGACGGAGTCCGGGTCGAAGCCGGAAGCCGCCCCTTCCGTGCCCTCCTGAGTGGCGTCGGTTATGGGTTGGGCCTCGCCGCCGAAGGTGAACGGCTGCGGGCCCTGCTCTGTGAACGCTGGGCCCACTCCAGCTTCGGAGAACGCCTCCCTTAGCGCCAGCGAGGTCTCATCCACCCCGACCTCGGCCGCTTGGGCGACCGCCGACAGCACCTCGCCCAACTCGCGCGCCACCGACCCATCGAGCGCCGCTCCGCTCTCCAGCTCCTGGGCGATGTCCCTCAGCCGGGCGGCCAGTGGCGTGTAATCGGAGACCCCCGCCGCCGCCTCGAGTACCTCGGCAAGTGAGACGACGTCGGCCACGAGGTCCTCCACCACCGATTCAGGCGGCATGGGGTCGGGCGACGACACGTTTGGAACGGCACGCTGCAGTCCAGGCACGAGGGCCAGCGTCGCACCGATCAAGACCAACGCCCATAGCCGCCCAGGAGGGGTGAGGGGCGCGGCCTTGGCCGTATCTAGTCCGCCCAGGCGGTCCCACACCTCCTCCTGGAGAGCCGCCTGAGGCAGCGACGATGCCCGCTTCCGGACGACCGCCTCGTAGCTCGTGACGAGCAGGGGGTCGAGCCCGGTCCTCTCGTCCACTACGCGTGCCACGCGCCTCAAGTCCGGGGCCGTCGCAATAGCCCACACGACGCTGGCCAGGAGGGTAAGTGACCCGCCGAGAAGCAAGTAGGACCTGTTGCCAGGGAGGGGAGGCACCGCTGCAGCCATACGACCGACGGCGTAGACGATGAATGCCGCCGTCATGGACACGAAGAACCCACGTAGCCAGGCGGCCGCTACGAGCCTCAAGCGCAGGCGCCTGAGAACGGCGACCAGACCGTAGCTCACGGTCGTCTCCATCACCTACCGCAAGGTAACGCCTCGGGCAGCGACCACCCGTCGGCTGGAGCGATGGCGCCCACGAGGCTCGCGATCCGCGTGCGCTCGGACACCGCCTCAGACCACCTCGCGGCCGGGTCGAGCGACACCAGGTAAAGCGGCTGCTGGAGCTGGTTGGTAGCGTCGAAGGCCAGTCCGGGTCGGTGCAGGTTCGCCGTCAGTACGGCGTCCTTCAGGACGTCGAGGACGACGCCCCCAGAGCTCCCAGCCAACAGGGCCGACTCCACCAGCGTCTCCACGGAGGCGAACGTCGACCAGGCGGTGACGTCCATGACCCTGGCCGAACGCGATGCGAAGCGCAGGTTCAGCTCGTCAGCACCGGCTTCCGCGACCGTGGCTTCCCACCCCGCTACGCGAGGCGTGGCCAGCGTGTCAGGGGCGTCCTGGACGATCCGGTAGTAGAACTCCCGGGTCTGCATCTCAGGCCACGGGAAGCCGAGCACCGCGCCCTCGAAGCCCTCGCGGTCGAGTTCTTGGATCATCAGGAGCTGCGCGTCGGGCCTCAGCAGTAGCAGGATGACGTCCGGTTCGTCGCTCAGCACCGCGGCTAGATGGCGCATAGTGAACGCCAGCGTGTCCCCGACCTCCACGTCGGTCATTAGCGCGGAGCCCGACAGCGCAGAGCGGACGACACCCAGCTGCTCTAGCGCCCTCGCCCCGCCGTCGTGCACCACGCGCACGTGGCGCGCTCCGGCGTCCGAGGCGACCTCGGAGAGGGCGTTCAGGTACATGGCGTCGCTGGGCGCCACGTGGTACGCGGTCGGGTAGCAGGCTGGCGACCGTAGGTTGTCGCTGCTGGCGAACGCGTTGAGAACGGGCACGCCCTCTGCGCCCGCGGCCTCCAGGACTTTCCCTGCTACCTCGTCGTCGTGCACGAGGACGACACCCGCGACCCCATCCCAGTGGACCAGTCGCTGGAGCGCCCTCTCGGCAGCTGCGGCAGAGGGAGCGTTCGCGTGGACAACCTGGAGGATGAGTCCTCCCCTGCCCTCGCCGCGTGGCACCAGGTCTTCGGCCAGTCTGGCACCGAAGAACGCCGAGTCGCCGACCTCGTCGAGGCGCGCCGCGAACCCTGTCGGGTAGGGCGCGATGACACCTACCTTGAGGACCCCCTCAGGCGGCTCGCCCGCCAGGATCGGCGGGCTATACAGCATGGGTACGCCCATGTCGGCTAAGACCTGTTGGACCTCTTCCCAACGACGTGCGAGGGCTATGTTGAGCGCGTCCCTAAGCCCTTCGTCCCGGGCCCTCACGCCAATGGTGGCGAGATGGAACGTCGGCGTGAGCGGCGGCACCAGCTCGGGCTCGACGACGGACATCGCGAACTCGGCGTCGGGCCCCTGCACGTAAGGGCCCACCAAACCACCGGAGACGATTACGACGTCTACGCGGCCCTCCCGTAGCGCCTCGATGTACGGCTCGATGCGCCCCGCGCCGCGCTTCGAGGCGTTGGGCTGTATTCCCACGAAGTTGGCGTCGAGGCCCAGGCTGAAGAGGACGGAGTGCACGGACGAGTTGGGCAGAGCTCCGATGCGATACTGGGCCAGGGCAGGGTCGTACAGGTTGCCTACTGATATGTCTCTGTCTGCCAGATAGAGGAAGACGTTGTTGATGCGTTGGTAGGCGACGGTGTTCAGAAGGTCCATGGCGCCTTCGCCGGCCGACATCACGGCGTCGCAAGCGCCCCGTTTGAGCAGCGAGCGGACCGTGGCTTCCGTCACCTGCGTCCACTCGTACGTGAGCTCGGCCCCGAGCTCGTCGGCGAGGATCGCCGCCACCCGGTTCTCGTAGCCGGTGAGGTCGCTTGAAGATATGGGGTAAGCCTCGGGATCAGCGCACACGCGCAACTCCCACGTGCCGCGGTCTTGCGCCGCGACCACGCCGCTGATCAAGGCGAAGGCGAACAGAGTTGTTAGGCGGGCGAGCTGAGTTCGCCTACGAGCTGCCTTGGACATGCGCTCCTCTGGGCCGTTCCGTGAGAGTCACTCGCAGTGAGCAACGCTCGAGGGGTCCAGCGTTGGACCCCTCGAGCGCGATGCCAGAAGCCTCTTTACGGCAGGCTGAAGACGAAGACCATGACCTCAGACGTGACCAACTCGGGTGCGCCGGTCTGCCTGGCGATCATGATGTTGCCCGCACCGCCCACGGGGACGGCGACGTACTGCTTGCCGTCGACCGCGTAACTGATCGGGTTACCAGCGATGTAGGCCGGCAGGCGCTGCTGCCACAGGACCTCGCCGGTGTCGGAGTCGAACGCGCGGAACACGCGGTCGGCGGAGCCCATGAAGACCAGGCCGCCGGCAGTGGCCACGACGCCGCTACGCTGCGAGTAGCCGTCGACCGGGAAGTCCCAGACGACCTCGCCCGTGGCCGCGTTGATCGCCGTGAGGCCACCGAGGCGGTCGAAGCGATCGGGGAGCGGCGTGAGGGCAGCGTTGATGGCACTCTCACCCGGCTGCCAGCCAGCGGGCGGCGGGTTGTTGGCCATCTCGTAGCACTCGTGCGTGTTCGGGCGGAAGTAGATGCCGCGTTCGGGGTCGAGGGCGGCAGGCTCGTAGTCGACCCAGCGGAGCGGACAGACGAGGTGCACCTCGCCGGCCGTCTCCTCTGTCCAACGCATGTCGTCGTTGATTATCGACTTGCCGTTCTCGTCGTAGCCGAGGTGGATCGTGAACTCGGGGTTGTAGCCCTCCCACTGGAGGAGCTCGCCCGTGTCGGCGTCGACCCACACCACGTAGCCGGTGACGAGGGCGAGGATGGCCACGCGCCGCTCCTGGCCGTCGATCGTCAGGTCGGCAACGACCGGCGTGTTGATGGTGTCGATGTCCCACTCTTCGCGCGGGACAGCCTGGTGGTACCACTTGAGCGCGCCGGTGTCGATGTCGAGAGCCACGTAGCTGGCGACGTAGAGGTTGTCACCCTCGCGGTGCGCGCCGGCCCACCACGGGATGGCGTTGCCCGTGCCGTAGATGACCGTGCGCGTGACCGGGTCGTAGACGCCGGGCGTCCAGGCCGAGGCGCCACCGTACTGGGCAGCGGTCGGCGGGTTCCAGGTCTCGAAGCCAGGCTCGCCCGGCGCCGGCACGGTGTTGAACGTCCACAGGATCTCGCCGGACTCGGAGTCGAGGGCCACGACGCGGCCGTTCACGCCGCCCATGTCGGCGCCTGCGGGGCCAACGATGATCTTGCCGTCGGCGAAGATCGGGCCGGCGGAGAAGCCTTCCGACAGGTCCAGCGTGCCCACGGCCGTACTCCAGAGCTCAGCGCCGTTGGAAGCGTCGAGGGCGAAGACGCGTCCGTCGCCAGTGGTGCCGAAGACCTTGCCGTCGAAGACGACGAGGCCGCCGCGCATGCGACCGGCCGTGAAGGGCGGGGTGTTCGGCGCCAGGTCGACCTGGTAGACCCAGAGCCTGTCGCCAGTGGCGGCATCGACCGCCGTGGCACCGTCAGCCGCCGGCAGGTACATAACACCGTCGTAGACGACCGGGCTGAACTGCGCGTCGATGGCCGACTCGAGGCTGATGCTCCAGTTCAGGCGGAGGTCCGAGACGGTCTCCTTGTTGATCTGGTCGAGCGGGCTGAAGCGATGGTTGTCCAGCGTGCGGCCGAAGGTTGGCCACTCGCCGGGAGCCGGGTTGGTCAGCTCCTCAACAGTCTGGGCGGAGCCGACTACTAGGCTGGCGGCCACAGCGACGGACAGCGCGATGCGCTTGGCCGAGGCTCTACGAGCGAAAGTCAAGGTGTTCCTCCAAAGACTTGTAGCGCTTCTCTCGAAACGGTCTACCGAGTTTCTCTAGCGGCTTCGGCCCTACTACCGGTAGGTGCTCACCTCCTCCGCGGTGACAGCTGCGAAGTCGTTGCCCCACGACTTGCGAATGAAGGTGACGACGCCCGCGACCTGTTCGTCGTTCAAGGCCCCGCCGAACGGCGGCATATGACCACCGCCGAAGATCACCTGACGGATGACGCGACGGTTGTCTTCCAGCCTGCCGCCGGCCAGCGCCGGGCCTGCGCCGCCCTGTCCCCTGTTGCCGTGGCATGCCGAGCAGAAGTTGTTGTAGACCTCCTGGCCGACGCCCATCACCATGGCGAGGTCCATATGCCCGAGGTCGCCTGCACCACCCGTAGCTTCCGTCGGCTCAGGCTGGGCCGGCGGCTGGATGGCAGCCCCGAACGGGTTGATGAGGAACCACTGGTCCGCGAGGCCGAACCCGTTGACGTCACCCGGGGCCGCATCGCCACCGTAGCGATAGAGCGGGACGCCGAAGTAGGTGACCTGCTCGACGCCGTCAGGCCTGGAGATGGTCCCAAGGAGGTTGGGTGCCACGCCTTGCCCCGCCGTCACCTGACCCTCAGCGGCATACGGCGCCCAGCCCTCCAGGCAGGCGTCCACGCAGGCCACAGTGTCCTTGGTGTCGAGCGAGTTCATGTAAAGGGTGAGGCCGTCGCCGTCGACGAGGTGGACCCCGTGCTCAGCGTGGCGCGCAGTGGCGACTACGGTGCCCGACTCCTGGGCGATGGCCGTCAGGGCGACCAGACTCATCGCAACGGCAACTACCTTGAGAAGACGCATCTCATCCCTTCCGGGGGCAACCCACTTTCATGGGCTACGGACATTTGTCCTTCAGGACTTGACCCGAGGATATATGGTAAGCCCGAGGTAAGCAAAAGCAAGGGCTCGACGATGAAGAAGGTGAACACGTCGAAAGGCGGCCGCCTCGACGACCGCCTCTCTCATGACCGCTATCTTCCTGGTGCCAGGGGCCCCAGGCAGAAACCCGCTTCCTCAGCGAGCGACCGCTCCTACCTCCCCGCCTGCCCCATCCGTCGCATGGCCCACGCCGCGACGATCACGGCTACGGGCGCCGCACCGAACGTGACGGCGAGGTTGGCGGCCATGGGGAGCTGGTGGAAGCGGAGCAGGACGTAGCGGAGCAGGTCGAGCTGGTAGCTCACGGGGTTCACGTAGACGAGGGCCTGGATCCAGCCTGGGAGCTGGACGACCCAGCCGCCACCGATGGCGAAGATGCCGAGGCGCCTGAGCTCCTCGCGCAGGTGCTGCGGGATCTCGAGGAAGCCCACCCCGCCGATGACGCCGCGGAGCGGGAATATCGAGCCAGAGAGGAAGTAGAGCGGCTGTATGACGCCGTTCGAGATGCTGCCGAAGCCCTCGAACGTGCGCAGGCGCGCTGCGATGATCACGCCGAGGGCGGTGACGAAGAGACCGAGGAAGAACATGACGCCCCAGGCCCCCAGCACCGACCAGACGGTCAGGCGCACGCCTATGAGCGGGGTGAACAGGAGGGGGATGGTCCCCTGCAGGACCGAGACCGTGGCGCCGCCCAACAGCTTGCCGAGCGCTACCGAAAGCATCGGTGAGGGCGAGACGAACACCTCGCGCATGATGCCCACCTGGCGGTCCCAGACCAGGGAGATGGCGCACTGGAGCGCCGCGAACAGCACGTTGAGGACGATGACGCCGGGGAGGATGTACTGGGCGTAGGAGTAGCCCTCGATCTCGCGCAGGGCCGCGCCCAGGCCGAAGCCGAGGATCACCAGCCACAGCACGGTGCGGGACAGGCCGCCGAACACCTGCGACCTGTCGCGGAAGTAGCGGAGCATCTCGCGCCGCCACATGATGCCGACGACCGACGGCGCTATGCCCGCCCACGAGGGCGGCGCCTTGGCGACGCGACGAGTGGGTACGGCGGGGGCGCTCATCGCGTGTGCTCCCCTCCACGCTTGGCGAAGCTCACCATCAGGTCGCGGGCGGTGGCCTCCTCGTCGCGGAGCTGCCGGCCAGTGAGGGCGATGAAGACGTCCTCGAGGTCGCCCGCGTCCCCCACGTGGCGCGCCACGAGCTCGGCGGGCGAGCCGATCTCGACAAGCCTCCCCCCGTCGATGATGCCCACGCGGTCGCAGGCCTCGGCCTCGGGCAGGTTGTGCGTGGTCATGAGCACGGTCAGGCCGTCCTTGCGCAGCGCGTCGATGCGCTCCCACAGATGGCGGCGGCCTTGCGGGTCGAGTCCCAGCGTGGGCTCGTCGAGGAAGAGCACGCCGGGAGAGTGCATGAGGGCCCGCGCCAGCTCCAGGCGCCGCTTCATGCCGCCGGAGAAGCCCCGGACCCGCCTGCTCGCCGCCTCCGTGAGCGACGCCCAGACGAGCGCCTGCTCGACTGCCTCGGCGCGCTCGGACCTCGGTATGCCGTAGAGGACGGCGTGCAGCTCGAGGTTCTCGCGGGCCGTGAGGCGCTCGTCGACGGCCGGGTCCTGGAAGACCATGCCCAGCACCTGGCGCACCTTCTGCGGCTCGCGCACGACGTCGAAACCCATGACGCTCGCCCTGCCAGAGGTGGGCGTGAGGAGCGTGGTGAGCATGTGCAGGGTGGTGGTCTTGCCCGCGCCGTTGGGGCCCAGCAGCGCGAAGAACTCGCCCTGCGCCACGCTGAACGTCACGGAGTCGACGGCTACGACGTCGCCGAAGCGCCGCCCCAGCTCCACCGCCTCCACGGCGGGGGTCTGTCCGCGCGTCACCGAAGCGCCCGAAGGGACGGCGGAGGGCCCGCCAGCAGCCGTACCGGCAGCCAGCGGGCCCTCGCGTGCGGGATCAAGGCTCATCGCCTAGAAGGTAACCCGCGGAGCTCAGCCCCCGAACACCTCGTGAGCCTCGCGCAGGGCCTCGAGGAGCTCGCGGCAGGCGGCGCCTGGGTCGGCGAGCTCTTCGTGCTCCTCGTCATCGTCGTCGTCGTCGTCATCGCCCTCTTCCTCGGGCTCGAGGCCGGTGATGGCCACGATGAGCTCGACGATCTCCTCGTTGACCTCGGGCGCCATGAAGCCGAGGAAGTCGCCCAGGTCGGCCGACAGGTAGAGGTAGCCGACGGCGATGACGCCCTCCAGGGCGCGCTCGTCCTCACCGGCGTCGTACATCTCGCAGTAGCCGGCGAGCTCCTCGGGCAGGTGGGCGGCCAGGGCCGCCAGGTCGCGGCCGGGGAACAGCTCGGCGTCCACGACGGTCTCGAGCACGCCGATCATGCGCTGGACGGGGGCTTCGGCCTCCTCGGGGTTGCCGACGATCGGCTCGTCGATCACGGGCACCGGGTAGACGGTGGCGAGGAACTCGAGCATCTCCTCGACGTCCGCGCGCTGCTGCTCGGTGGCGCCGCCGGCGATGTCGGCCCACAGGGCGCCCACGCGCTCCAGAGCCGCGTAGCCCATCGTGTAGGCGCCCAGTTCGCCCTCGACCGCCTCCTCGTAGCCCTCGCCGACGCCGCCCTCGCCCATGGAGAGCTCCGCGATCACGGCCGCCACGAAGGCGGGGTCGGAGCGCAGCTCGGCCGGGATCACGACGTCGTAGGCGGCGTCGAGGAAGACGCGCAGCGCCACGAGCTGGTCGTCGTAGTCCTCGCCCGCCTCGATGGCCTCCTCCAGCTCCTCGATGGCCTCCTCGATGTCGGCGGCCAGGTCGGGGTCGGCGGCCCTCAGCGTGCCGACGTAGCGGGCCAGGTCGGCCTCGAAGCCCTCGACGATCTCCAGGTAGTCGTCGTCGAGGCCCTCTTCCTCCTCCTCATCGTCCTCGTCCTCCTCGGCGTACTCGTCCACGAGCTCGAGGGCGTCCAGGCGCTGCTGCGAGAGGTGGATGCCGTACGCCTGGCTCACCTCGAGCGTGTGCTCGAAGAAGGGCGCGCGCGAGTACTGCGCCGAGGCCACCGAGACGAGCAGGAACGCGGCGGCGATCAGCGCCGCCAGCAGTCCGCGCTTACTGGCCATCAGGGATCACCCCGATCTCGGCCGAGTGGGCGCCGCGGCCGGCTTCGATGCGGTCGACGACGCACAGGCACTCGGTGTCGATCACGCTGACGCTGTCCGAGAGGCCGTCGGCCGTGTAGACCGTACTGCCGTCCGGCGTGATGGCGATGCCCCACGGCCGGCGGCCCATCTGCTCGCGGATGGTCGCGACGATCTCGTTCGTCGACGTGTCGATGACGTAGACGGCGCTGGTGCCGCCGCCGGCCACGTAGATGCGGTCGGAGGTCGGGTCGACGGCGATCTCGACGGGGCGCGAGTCCAGGCCGAGGTTGATCGTCTGGATGACCGTGTGGGTCGACGTGTCGACCACCGAGATCGTGCCGCCGATCTCGGCCGAGACGTAAGCCCTGGTGCCGTCGTTCGAGAACTCGACGACGCGCGGCCTGTTGCCCACCAGGAAGTGCTTCACGACCTCGAGGTTCTCGCGGTCCACGACCGTGACCGTGTGGGTGGCCTCGGCGGTGATGTAGACCCACTTGCCGTCGGGGCTGACGGCCACGCCCTCGGCCTCCACGCCCACGCGGAAGTTGGCGAGCTGCTCACCCGTGGCGATGTCGTAGCCGGCGCCCTGGGCGATGGCCTCGAGGGCGGCCCAGATCTGGGTGCCGTCCGGGCTCACGGCGACTCGCTCGGGGTTGCCGCCGGCGCGGAACTCGCCGACGATCTCGCTGGTCTCGACGTCGATGGCGACGATCTTGTCCTCGGGCGTCTCGATCTGCGGGTTGAAGTCGGAGACGGAGACGTAGATCGTCCGGCCGTCCGGGCTGACGGCCATGCCGCGCGGGCGGACCTCGCCGGGGCGGCCCGAGATCGTCAGCGTCTTGATGACCTCGTTCGTGGCGGTGTCGATGACCGTGATGTCGGCGCTGTACTCGTTGGCCACGTACAGGCGGTAGGCATCCTGCGCCAGCGCAGCGCCCGCCGTCAGCGCCGTGGCCAGCGCGACCGCCGCCACCCTCCAGTTGCTTGCACGTCTCGTTCTCATGCTCTCCTCTCGACCGCCGGTGGTCTGCTCGGCGGGTCCTCTAGCTGTCGTCGTCACCGCCGACAAGAGCTGGCGGCGGCCAGGTCACCGATCTGGTCGAGCCTCTCGACCGGATCGGTGCCTGGCATGTAGATGGCCGGCAGTTCGCCCACCAGTGTGACGAGCGTGAAGGGATCGGTCTCTGTCTCGCTCACCTTCACCAAGTAGAGCGACTGACGCAGCTGCCCGTCCCACGGCCGGAAAGTGGTGCCGATGCCCTTCCACACGTCGAAGACGGTGGTCGGCGCCTCCAGGTAGGTCAGCACGCTCTCGACGTCGGTGCCGCCACCGAAGAACGCCGCCTCGTACGCCAGCTTGACGGCCTGGTAGACGGCCCACGCCGGTGCCTCCATGGGCTGGCCGCCGAAGAACTGGCGGAAGCGTGCGTTGAGCTCCCTGGCGCCGTAGGCGTCCAGAGTCGCCTCCCAGGCGCTGGCCCTGTGCCCCGCGCCCAGCCGTGGCGCCGCCTCGCGCGACGCCTGGTAGAAGGCCCTGGTCTGCGCCTCGGGGTAGGGGAAGCCGGTCACCTCGGCCTGGACTCCAGCCTCCTCCAGCGCCGCCAACACGCGGAGCTGCTCGTCCGCGGGGAGCAGCAGGAGCACCAGGTCGGCGCCGCTGCGGCGGACACGATCGACGGCCTGGCCGAGGTCGCCGCCCGGCTCGACCGCCACGTCGCCCACGCTGCGCGCCCCGAAGTGACGTTCCCGCAGGCCGCGCTGGACGCGCTGGAGTTGCCGGCTCGACTCAGCGTCGCTACCGCGCACGAAGAACCAGTCTCGGAACCCCGACCGCACGTACCAGCCGGCCAGGGAGTCCAAGTACATGGCCGCGCTCGGCTCGATGTGCAGGGTCGTGGGCTGGCACTGCTCCTGCCTCAAGGCGTCGGCCGACGAGCCCACGTTCAAGTAGGGCACCCCGGCCTCGGCCGACCACGCTGCCAACGCCGCCGCCTCTTCTAGGCTGAAGCCCCCGGCGACGACGTAGGCGCCCTCAGCCACGAGCTCCTCAGCGGCGGCCACAACGGCATCGGCACCGGAGGCCTGGCGCGTGATGACGGAGAAGTCGATACCGAGCATCTCGGCGTTGAAGGCGAACTCGTCGTCGGCCATGACGGCGCCGTCGGCGGCTGACTTGGCCACGGCGTCGGCCAGGGGGTCGCCGGTCGCCACCGGCACCACGACGCCCACGACGAGGGGCTCCGTAGGGATCCCCTGCGCCAGGGACGCTGCCGGCACGAACAGGCACAGCGCCGCCAGCAGTGGCGCCAGCGCCCTCACCCTGACAGTGCATGGCTGCGGTCTCGTGTCCGTCACCTCAATCTCGACTCCTATCGCGGAAGGCGGGGGCGGCCCTGATCGCGGCCGCCGCGGCGGGAAACCGCGCGGGAACGGTCTTTCGGGGGCGATGGTATATCATGCATCCGCTTGTGCCCCGTCGCGCCGCGCCGGCCCCGGGCCGGACACGCTCGCCGACCGTCGTCCCAGACGGCGACAGCCTATGTTCGGTGGGTAAGTGAGGGGTAAGTAGATGAAGATCCTGTTGCTAGAGGACCATGTGGACATCGGCTACGCGCTGGCCGAGGCCCTGAGGCACGAGCGTTACCAGGTGGAGTGGGTGACCTCTGACAACGCCGCCGCCCGCGCCGCCGCCGAACAGCGGTTCGACCTGGCAGTGTTGGACGTCATGATCGGCCCTCGCGAGGACGCGGGGTTCGAGCTGGCGGCGCAGCTGCGCGACGCCGGCTTCGAGGGGCAGCTCCTCTTCGTCAGCGCCCGCGACGCCGAGCTGGATAGGGTGCGGGGCCTCGACCTCGGCGGCGACGACTACCTGGTCAAGCCCTTCGGCCTGGCCGAGTTCCTGGCGCGCGTGCGGGCGTTGCTGCGCCGCAGCGCGCAGACACGGCGCTCGGTGCTCGAGAGGCCCCCGTTGTCCGTCGACCTCACCAACCGCCGCGTGACCTGGGACGGCCAGGAGGTGAAGCTCTCTGGGCGGGAGTTCGAGCTGCTGGAGCTCTTCGCCCACTACCCGGAGCGGGTCTTCACCGTCACCGAGCTGCAGGAGCGGCTCTTCCCCGAAGCCGGGTCGGGCACCCGCGTCGTGCGCGTGTACGTCAGCCAGCTCAGGCAGAAGCTCTCCGGCGACGTCATAGAGACGGTGCCAGGCGGCTACCGGCTGGGACAGGGTTGAGACCATGAGCCTCAGGCGGTCAATATTCCTCGCCGTGACCGTGGCCGTGCTTGCGGCCACCCTCCTCGAGGGCGTCCTCGACGTGGCGGTCGACAGCTTCGTCGACACGCTTCATCTGGACGAAGACTCCGGTTCGCTGGGGCTGCTCCTCGACCTCATAGACGTGCCGCTCTTCGTGCTCCTGGGGCTGGGGCTCGGGCATCTGGTCTCGCGGCGCATCGCCAGACCTCTCAACCGTCTCACCGATGCGACACGGGAGCTGGCCACGGCAGGGCGGACCCAAGAGGTCAACGTGCCCCCGGGCGGCGACGAGCTGTCCGAGCTCGTGCGCAGCTTCAACGCCATGGCCAAGGCCGTGGACGAGCACGTGGAGCGCGAGCGGGCCTTCACGCGCTACGCCTCGCACGAGCTGAGGACGCCGCTGTCGGCCATGCGGCTGCAGGTGGAGAGGGTCGCCCTGGGTCAGCTCCCCGCCGAGGAAGCCCTGCCCGTGATCGAGAAGAACGTCAAGCGTATGGAAGAGGTGCTCGCGGCCCTCCTCTCCCTCGCCCGCTCCTGGGAGCACGCCGCGGAGCGCCGGCCGCTGGAGACGGTCATCGAGGAGACCCTCGCGTCGCTGCCGGAGCCCAGCCGCCAACGCGTGATGGTGCGGGGCCTCTTCACCGGCGCCCTCGTCTCGCACCCGCGCATCGTGCAGCAGGCGGTCTCCAACCTCATCGACAACGCGCTCCGGCACGGCGCTGGCCGGGCGCGCCTGGCCGTCGCCGTCGGCGACCGCAGCTTGACCGTGCGGGTGAGCGACGAGGGCCAAGGCGTCCCGGAGGAGGCCCTGCAGCACCTGACGGAGCCGTTCTACCGGCTCGACCAGTCAGGTCAGGGTCTCGGCTTGGGCCTCGCGTTCGTCGCACACGTGGCCCGCGCGCTGGGCGGCGAGCTGGCGCTCTCCAACTCCGAAGAGGGGCTGGAGGCCACGCTGCAGCTGCCCGTGGTGGCGCAGCAGGCTTGAGCGGCCGCCCCTCACAACGAAGCGCCGCCGGCCCGTGACGGGGCGCGGCGGCGCTGGTTGAGACGGTCAGGCTCCTGGGCGGCCGCGGCCACCGCAGCTGCTCTCAGTCGAGGAAGTCCCTCAACTTGCGCGTGCGGCTCTCGTGGTACTTGAGCTTGCGCAGCGCCTTGTTCTCGATCTGACGGATGCGCTCGCGGGTGACGCCGAAGTGGCTGCCGACCTCCTCGAGCGTGTGCTCGCGGCCGTCGACGAGGCCCTTGCGGAGCTTGAGCACCATGGCCTCGCGCTCGTTGAGCTTGCTGAGCGCCTCCTCGAGCTCCTCGGAGAGGATGATCTTCGAGGCCTCGTCCACCGGCGACTCGATGTTCTCGTCGGGGATGAAGTCGCCGTAGAAGCTGTCCTCCTCGTCGCCGATGGGCGTTTCGAGGGAGAAGGGCTCGCGCGTGAGCTTGAACGCCTCCTCGACCTTCTCGGCGTTCCAGTCGGGCCCCATGGCGTCGGCGATCTCGGCGTAGGTGGGCTCGCGGGAGAGCTCCTGCTGCAGCCGGCGGCTGGCGCGGGTGAGCTTGTTGATCGTCTCGACCATGTGCACCGGGATGCGGATGGTGCGCGACTGGTCGGCGATGGCGCGGTTGATCGCCTGCCTGATCCACCACGTGGCGTACGTGGAGAACTTGTAGCGACGGCGGTACTCGAACTTCTCGACCGCGCGGATGAGGCCCTGGTTGCCCTCCTGGATGAGGTCGAGGAAGCTCATGCCGCGGCCGTTGTACTTCTTCGCGATCGACACCACGAGGCGCAAGTTGGCCTCGATGAGGTGGCGGCGCGCCAGCTCGCCGTCCTCGACGATGCGCTTCTGGCGCCTGAGCTCGCGCTCGTCGAGGTGCTCGCCGAGCTCCTCGATGTGCTTCTTGGCGGCCTCGCCCTCCTCGATGCGGCGGGCGAGGTCGATCTCCTCCTCCAGGGTGAGGAGCTTGACGCGGCCGATCTCCTGCAGGTACTGCCGAACCGGGTCGTTGGTCTTGACCCTGGAGTCGGCCATGGCCTCGGCGCGGGCCTCTAGCTCCTCGCGGTCCAGCTCCTCGGCGTCCTCGTCGCTCAGCTCGTCCTCGTCGATCTCGTCCTCGTCGAGGAGCTCGTCCTCCGCGAGGTCGGCCACGAGGATGCCGCGCTTCTCGAGGACCTCCATGAGGTCCTCGAAGTTCTGCTCCTCGGGATCGAGGTCCATCGCCTCGACGGCGCGGCGGAACGCGTCGCTGATCTCCTCGGTGTCGAGCGAGCCGAGCTCCTGGCCGCGCTCCAGAAGGGCCTGGATCGGCTCGGCGTTGAGCCATACGGGGCCCGCGGCACCGGCAGGCTTGGCGGCCTCGCCCTTCTTCTCCTGCTTGGGGGCGGCCTTCTTGGCGCCGTCCTTCTTGGGCTCGGCCGGTTCCTTCTTGGCCTCGGCCTTGGCGGGCTTGGCCTCTGCCTTCGCCGGCTGGGCCTCGGCCCCTGCCTGCTCGGCGGCCTGGCCTTCGGCCTTCTTGGCCGAGGCCTTCTTGGCGTCCTTGGACGAGCCCTTCTTGGCCTCTGAGCCGCTCTTCACCGCGGCGGGACCCTGGGAGTCCGCCTTCTTCCTCGCAGCGGCGCCCTTCTCGGCCTTCGCTGCCTTGGCGTCGGCGCTGACGGCGCCGGCGGCTGCGGCCGCGACCTCGACGTTCGTTTCCTTGGACTTGGACTTAGCCACGCTGTCTCCCTCACACATGCGAGCGCCCACCCGCTCGCCACACGCACGTAGCATGATGGGCGGCGCCCCTCACCCGGGGCCTACCGCCAGCGCTCCGCCGCGGGCTGTACGTGAGGCCTGGAGCCGTCCCGGGGAAGCGCGCAAAGGTAGATGGTAGCACGCCAAGGCGCTTTCGCCCGGCGCACCCGCTACTTCCCAGCCTAAGGCGTTCGTGAAGCTTCTCCGCCCAGAAAGCGTTGCCTAGGACAAACGTCCCGATATACGATGTCAGCCAGGCGTAAGTGACCGACCTAAGGACTGGACCCTTAGTCGCGCCCAGCTACTTGCAGACGGTGTCCGTCCGAGACCGCAGGGAAGCACGCCGACGCGACGTGCCCCCGCGCCCTGGCGGCGCCAGTGGAGGCTCGAAGCAGTGAAGAAGTCCGTATCCCCCCTCATAGTCGCGCTCGGCTTGGCGGTCGTCGCCATCGCCGGCCACGTCCTGGCCCAGGCCAGCGGCGCCACGCTGAAGCTCGCCACCGACGCACGCTGGGGCCAGCACCTCGTGACCGACGAGGGGCGTAGCGTCTACCTCTACGTCTTGGATGAAGACGGCGTCAGCAACTGCGTCGACGCGTGCACCAACAACTGGCCGCCGCTGACCGTGGCCGCCGGCACCGAGCTCGCCGCGGGCGAGGGCCTCGACACCGCGCTCCTGGGCACCACCGAGCGCGCCGACGGCACCCTGCAGGTCACCTACGGCGGCCACCCGCTGTACACGTTCCGCCGCGACACCGAGGCGGGCCACACGCGCGGCCAGCGCCTGGGCGACCAGTTCTTCTTGGTGTCGGCCGCGGGCGAGGCCATCGCGGAAGAGGCCGGGGCCGAGATCACCACGCTCCCCGCTGAGCAGATGGCGGCCGTGATGGAAGCCGGCCGTCTCACCTTCAGCACCTACTGCGCCGCCTGCCACGGCACCGAAGGCCAGGGCGGCGTTGGCCCCCGCTTCGCCGGCAACAGCGCGATCGCCGACACCGGGTACGTCGTCAACTTCATCCTCAACGGGTTCATCGAACATGGCATGCCCGCGTGGAGGGACGTCCTCAACGACGAGCAGATCGCCAACGTCGCTACCTACATCCGTAACGCCTGGGGCAATGAGTTCGGCGCTGTCCTTCCAGAGGAGGTCGCCGCGCAGCGCTGAGTCCCAGGTTTAGGGAACGGCGGTCCAAGAGGGCTGTCGAAAGTCAATCAGCAGGTCAGGAAGGAAGGGATCACACCACGATGCAACGTCGTAATAGGGGCACTTGGCGTTTCGCCCTGCTATCCGCTTTGGTCGCCGCCCTTCTGGGCAGCGCCTTCGCCAACAACGACGTGCTGCGGGTCACCCAAGACCCCGGCCAGGTCGCCATGGCGAACGTCGACTACCAGGGCACGAACTTCAGCCCGCTCGACAGGATCAACACCTTCAACGTCCGCAACCTGCAGGTGAAGTGGACGTTCCAGCTCGGCGTCACGGACTCGCTCGAAGCGCCGCCCCTCGTGATCGGCGACACGATGTACGTCCTCACGCCGAAGCCGAACACGGTCTACGCGATCGACCTGGTCAACCCCGGCGTCCTGAAGTGGTCCTTCCGGCCCGAGATGCCCGGCCTCGACCAGGCCAAGGCCTGCTGTGGCGCCCAGTCGCGCGGCCTCTCCTACGCCGAGGGCAAGATCATCTTCAACACCCTCGACGGCCAGCTCTTCGCCCTCGACGCCAACACGGGCGAGGTCGTCTGGCACAACCCCGCCGTGGTCGACCTGAGCATCACCGAGACCACCACGAACGCCCCCCTCATCGTCGGTGACAACATCATCATCGGCAACGAAGGCGGCGAGCGCGGCGTGCGCGGTTGGGTGGCTGCCTTCGACCTGAACACGGGCGAGCAGAAGTGGAAGTACTACAACACCGGTCCCGACGAAGAGATGGGCATCGGTGAACGCTGGAACCCGTTCTACGCGGCCGACCAGGTCGAGGAGCCGGGCGTCAGCACGTGGTACGGCGACTCGTGGCGCCTGGGCGGCGGCACGACCTGGGGCTACTTCACGTACGACCCCATGTCGAACCTCTTCTACTACGGCACCGCGAACTGCGCCCCGTGGAACCCCGACTACCGCCGCGACCCGGCGACCGCGCCCGGCTTCGAGGAGTACCCCTCGAAGTACTGCGCCGCGATCATCGCTCGTGACGCCACGACCGGCGAGATGGTCTGGGCCTACCAGACCACCCCTCAGGACCAGTGGGACTTCGACGAGCCCGGCCAGAACCCCCTCGCCGACATCGTCATCGACGGCGAGCTGCGCCACGTCATCGTCAAGGCCGCCCGCAACGGGATCTTCTACGTCTTCGACCGCCTGACGGGCGAGATCCTCAACGACCCGAAGCCCTACACGACCGTCACGTGGACCCACGGCGTCGACCGCGAGACCGGCCTCCCCGACTTCAACATGGCCACGGCCGTCTACACGGACATCCCGACCGAGGAGCCGGTCTGCCCGTTCATCGCGGGTAACAACTGGTACAACGACGCCTACTCGCCGGTGACCGGCCTCCTCTACTTCCAGGCCGAGAACCGCTGCTCCACGTTCACGGGCACCGAGGGCGAGTACACCCCGGGCGAGAGCTACGTCCTGATGCGCTTCTCCGACACGCGCGACGGCCCCGGCGGCTGGGCCGGCGAGCTCCAGGCCTGGGACCCCGTCAGGAACGAGAAGGTCTGGGGCCTCAAGGCCTCCGTCGGCATGGACAACAAGCCCGTCATGGTCACCGCCGGCAACCTCGTCTTCGGCGGCACCGACCAGGGCCTGTTCCGCGCCGTCGACGCCCGCAACGGCGAGGTCGTCTGGACCTTCCGCACGGGCGGCGACTTCCGTGGCTCGCCCGTCAGCTTCCTCGGCCCGGACGGCCGCCAGTACATCGCGGTCATCACGTCCCGCGGCCCGAGCGACCCGCAGGTCGGCCAGAACACGGCCGCCGACAACGCCGCCCGCTACCGCCGTACGGGCAGCACGCTGTACGTCTTCGGCCTGCCGTAAGACTGGATAGTCGCGGTCGCCTCTGGCGTACCGTTCATGCGCGGAGGGCACACAACGCCCTCCGCGCATATCTTGTGGGACGTGTATCAGAACGGAGACGCATGAAGAACAACACCGAAGCTGCACCATCCAGGCGCAGGCTGGGGCCGCTGGTCCTCGTCGCCTTGCTTGGCGTGGTCCTGGCCTCCAACTCGACGGCGCAGGACGCCCCGGGGCAGTGGGAGATGCGCATCTGCGCCCCTCCCCAGTCGCTCCCGTTCTCGGACATGAACCAGCCCGGGTTCGAGAACCGCATAGCCGAGGTGCTGGCTGACGAGCTCGGGGCCTACGTGACATACGAGTGGGTCGACTTCACCGAGGACCTCGTCAACCTCCACTTCGCCGAGGGGACATGCGACCTGATACTCGGTGTCCCTGACGGCTTCGGCAGGAGCTTGACGACGATCGCCTACTACACGAGCCCCTACGTCATGGTCTACCGGGCCGGTGCGGGCTACGACATCGAGACGCTCGACGACCCGGAGCTCTCCTCGCTGGCGCTCGGCGTCCACGGCGCCGGCACGCCTCCACACACCGCTCTGATGAACCGCGGGCTCCTGCGCAACGTCACCCGTATCTACGGCGGCTCGGCCGGCACGGACGACCGCCTGGCGGTCCTAGTGAAGGCCGTCGCCACAGGGGAGATCGACGTCGGCTTCGGCTGGGGCCCTGGCACCGCCTACTGGGCTGCGCAGTCCGACGTCGAGCTGGTGGTCAAGCCGATAGAGCCGCTGTTCGAGCCGCCAAGCATCTTCCAGGTCGAGCCGATCACCATGGCCGTGAGACGCGAAGACCACGCGTTCCAACAGGCGCTCAACCGCGCCATCGTCGAGCGTTGGGACGACATACAGGCGACGCTCGCCGAGTACGGCGTGCCGACGGTCGAGGAGCCGGCCCCGTTCGCGGGCGAGCCTGCCCGGCCCACCGCTGAGACCGTCATAGACGTCGGGGTCATCCTGCCGGTCCCGACGGGTGGGCGCACCTACTTCGCAGCGATCAACGACTACACGGGCACGGCGGCCTTCCGTGGAGCCCTCGTCGCGCAGGGCCTCATCGAGGCCGAGGAAGACGCCACCGGCGTGGGCGTCGTGTTCCACTACGCGACCTCGCCCAGCCCCGAGGCCGCCGCGCGCGCCGCCGAGAGGCTCGTGTCGATCAACGGCGTGGACGTGCTCGTGGGCGGTGTAGGCGAGGGCCAAGCGGACGCCATCGCCGCGGTGGCTGACGAGCACGAGGTGCTGTTCATAGACGTCGGCTCGAACGGCGCCGGTCTCAGGACCGAGGTCGCTTGGAACAGGTTCTACATAGCGCCCTCCCCCGAGGACTACGTCCACGCCATCGTGCGCGCCACCCGGGAACGCGTCGGCCAGGTACCTCTCGACTGGTTCATCGTCCAGCTCGACGAACCCGGCTGGACGGTCCTGGGGAACACCGTGGCCCAGCGCCTCCACGAGCTCGGCGAGAGGGTCGTCGACGGCATCGCCGTCGAGCGCTACGACCCCACCTTCGATAGCGCCTACAGGCGACTCGACGAGTCGGGCGCGAACATCGTCATGGTGCTCCTACCCGCCACGGAGGCCTTGGTCTTCATGGGCGGGTACCAGGACCGTGGCGGGCAGGCGCTCCTCGCCCCCTACCCAGACGAAGCAGCTCAGACCCGGAACTACCTGGCGGCCAACTTCGAGTACGGCGTGGCGGTGGACACCCCACGCCTGCTGGCGTGGGACACGTCGCTCGCCGACGGCCGCGCAGGCGACTTCAACAGCCGCTACATGGCCCGGTTCGGCCAACCTGCCGACCCCACGGCCTGGTCCACCTACGAGGCCCTGCGCTTGCTGCAGCAGGCGGCGCAACGTGCGCGCAGCGACGACCCCGGGGCCCTGGCAGAGGCGCTCTCGAACGGCATGCCGTTCACCACGGCCAAGGGCACCCTGGCGTTCGACGAGGCCCACCAGCTCGCCGGCCAGACGCTGTACGTCGTGACCATCAACCCAGAGAACGACTGGGGCCCCACGCTCAAGGAGCAGGTCGCGGCCGCGCTCCTGTCGCGGACCCTCCCGTACGAGGACCCGCCGCCTCTCCCCTGATCGGCTTCGAAGGCAAGCGAGCGGCCGGACCACTCAGGTCCGGCCGCTTCTTCTCACGTGGTGAGCCCCACCGAGGAAGCCGCGCCCTAGGGACGATGCCGTCACGCCCAGCCGCATGCGCTCTGGGCTGCTCCGCGGACCGCGCCACCCAGGGCCCGCCCAGGCTCAGTTCAGTCGCTCGGGCTCCGCGTCCAGGCCGCGCAGCTCGTCGAGGCCCGTGTACACGGTGCGCACGGGCGCCGGGCCGGCCACAGGCACGTCGTCGCCGAGGAGCAGCACCCGGTTGGGGTGCTCGGGGGTGGGGACGTCGACGCGCTGGCGCTCCCTGATCTGGCGCTCGCGCTCGTCGTCCTCGGTGACGCGGCGCAGGACGCGCTCGGCGTCGGCGGCCGACATGGGCCGGGCGAAGAAGTAGCCCTGGGCGAAGTCCACGCCGAGGCGCTTGAGGAAGTCGCGCTGGTAGGCCGTCTCGATGCCCTCGGCCACCACGTGCTTGTCGAGCTTGTGGGCCATGGCGCAGATGGCCTCGACGATCGGGAAGGTGCTCGCCGGCAGGTAGAAGCCCTCCAGGCCCTTGGACCCGGCCTCCCCGAACCCCGTGTGCATGCCCGTGTGGCGGCGCAGGCCGGGGTCGGTGCTGCGCACGGCCAAGCCGGAGTTGGTCACCCGCAGCGTCTGGTCCACCGCCTGCGGCGCCAGCCCCTGCACGAACGACTTGTCGATCTTCAGCGTCTTGATGGGCAGCTTCTGCAGGTAGGCGAGCGAGGAGTAACCGGTGCCGAAGTCGTCCAGCGCCGTGGGCACGCCCAGCCGCTCGAGGCGCACGAGCGTCCGCAGCGCCAGGTCGTAGTCGCGCACGAGCACGCTCTCGGTCACCTCGATCTCGAGGAGCTCGGGCGGTATGCCCGAGTCGTTGAGGGCGCCCTTGACGGTGTCCACGAACGACTTCTGGTGGAACTGCATGGTGGACACGTTCACGGCCAGCTTCACGGGCGTGTAGCCGGCGCGGAGCCAGTCGCGGAGCCTCAGCGCCACGTCGCGCAGCAGCCAGTGACCGATCGGCGAGATGAGGCCGGCCTCCTCCGCCACAGGGATGAACTCGGCCGGAGACACGATGCCCAGCTCGGGGCTGTGCCACCTGAGGAGCGCCTCGAAGCCCACGAGACGGTTGTCGGCGAGGCGCACCTGCGGCTGGAAGAGGGCCTCGAGCTCGTTCTCGTGCAACGCCTTGCGCAGCTGCCTCTCCAGCTCCAGGCGGCGGCTGAGGCGCGTGCGCACCTCGACGGTGGAGAAGTAGTAGGAGTTCTTGCCGCCCTCCTTGACCTCGTACATGGCGGCGTCGGCGCTCTTGAGGAGCACGTCGGCGGTCGTGCCATCGCGCGGGCAGAGGGCGATGCCGATGCTCGCCGACACCTGGACGGAGCGCCCGTCGATGCTCATGGGGGCGTTGAGCTCGCGCACCAGGCTGCGCGCCACGGAGGCCGCGGCCCTCTCCTCCGTGACGCCGAGGAGGGCCACGGTGAACTCGTCGCCGCCGACGCGGCCGACGAGGTCTTGCCCGCGCACGTTCTCGCGCAGGATCCTGCCAACCTCGCGCAGCAGCTTGTCGCCCACCTCGTGGCCGTAGGTGTCGTTGACGAACTTGAACCGGTCGAGGTCGACGAACAGCAGAGCCAAGCCCTCGCCGTCCTCGCCCGTCGCGCGCTGTATGGCGCCGGCGAGGCGCTCCTCGAAGGCGCCGCGCGTGTACGCCCCCGTCAGGGGGTCGACCTGCGCCCGCAGGGCTGCCTGGCGCTCCTGGGCTATGGCCGTGCGGAAGCGCTGCACGAGGGCCACCGAGAGACCGGTGCCGAGGAAGGCGAGGAGCTCGAAACCGTGCGCGCCGTCGAACGTGTAGGTGAGCACCCAGGCCTCGACGCCGAGGCCCGAGGCGAGGATCCGCACGAGCGCGAAGCCGAGGAGGCCTGTGACCACACCGCCAGCCACGCCCCAGGCCACGCCGCTCGCGGCCACCGGCAGGAGGCCGACGATGCCGGCGTACTGTCCCAACGCGTCCCCGATGTACGGGTACGTGAGGATGTATCCGACCCAAGCGATAACTGGGACCAAGCGGCCTAGACCCGCTCTCATGATGCCGTCGACGCTAGACGAGGCCCGGTCACGCGTTTCTTACTCGCCCCTGACGCGCTGCTGACACGGCTGCCGTCCAGGGAGGGAACCTCCCACCACGCCGCGACGTTCTGCCGGTGGGCGACCGCGGATCGCTCAGCTGTAGCCGGGCGCCCGACCACTGGCTGGCCTACACCCCTCCTTCACCAACGCGGCTGGGTATCGCCCCGCGCGCCCCACCGCGCTACCATGGGCCATCGGCACACACCGACACGGAGGCTGAGATGGAAAAGGCATGGCTGTACCCCCGCAGCCGGGCGCGCCGCGTCTGGCGTAGCGTCGTCCTCATCGTCGCCGCCGCGCTGGTAGGCGGCGCATCGGCCCAGACGCTGACGATGGCGATGGCCGCCCAGCCCGACACGCTAGACCCGCAGGTGACGTCCGCCACGGCGGCGTTCCAGGTGGCGAAGTCCATCTACGACACTCTCGTGGAGGTGGACCAGAGCGGGGAGATCGTGCCGGCGCTGGCGGCCTCGTACGAGGTGGGCGCCGACTCGCTGTCATACACCTTCCACCTGGTGGAGGCGACGTTCCACGACGGAACCACGCTGGACGCCGCCGACGTCGTGGCGACCATCGACCGCATGCGCGACCCGGCCACGGCCTCGCCCAAGGCCAGCGAGTACGCGGCCATCACGTCCGTGGAGGCCCTCGACGACAGGACCGTCAGGGTCAACCTGAGCCAGCCCGCCCCGGCGCTGCTCGCCACGCTCGCCTCCGGCTGGGGGGCGATCCTGCCCTCCGAGAAGCTGGCGTCCGGCCACGACTTCGGCAACCAGCCCGTGGGCACGGGACCGTTCAGCTTCGTGTCGTGGCAGCGCGACAACGCCGTGAGGCTGGCCGCCAACCCCGACTACTACAAGGGCGCGCCGCAGGTCTCCGAAGTGGTGATCCGCTTCGTTCCCGACAGCGCCGTCCAGCTCCAAGGCCTCATGACCGGCGAGTTCCACGTGATCGACACGGTGGCGTCCGCCGACGTGGACCTCATCGAGTCGAACCCGAACCTCGAGCTCGTACGCGACCCCTCGGGCCTGGCGCTGGTGGCCGCGCTCAACACGCGCCGCCCGCACCTGGCCGACCCGCGCGTGCGCCAAGCGCTCAACCTGGCCGTCGACAGCCAGACGGTGCTCGACATCGCCTACGGCGGCGGCACGCCCATCGGCGCGTTCATGGAGGCCGGCAGCCCCTGGCTGCCCGACAGCGTCCAGCCCTTCCCGTACGACCCGGAGGCCGCCCGCGCGCTGCTCGCGGAGGCTGGGTGGGACGGCAGCGTGACGCTCGACATGGCCCTCCCCCAGCCGTACGAGAACCACATCCAGGCCGGCCAGATGATCCAGGACTACCTGCGCGAGGTGGGCGTGAACGCCGAGATCCGCATCGTCGAGTGGGGCGTCTGGCTCTCCGACGTCTACGGCGGCGTGCACGACTTCGACATCACGGTGATCGGCCACACCGGCAAGCTCGACCCCACGGGACGCCTCGACGGCTACGGCACGGAGGCGACCAACTACCCGGGCTTCGACGACGCCGAGGTGGCCCAGTGGCTCCTCGACGGCGCCAAGGAGACCGACGTCGAGGCCAGGCGCGAGCTGTACGCCAACGTGCTCACGCGACTCCACGACGGCGCGCCCTTCATCTACATCGGCACGCCCAACCGCACGCACGCCCGCGCGGCGAACCTCCAGGGCTTCTGGATCACGCCGATGCTCGACAGCTTCGACTTCCGCACGGCGCGCTTCGAGTGACTCACCCGGCCCCCGGCGCGCGTTGACGCGTTCCGGGGGCCCTCCTTACCCGAGGACCATTGACTCGCTACCTGCTGGGCCAGGCCCTAAGCTTCGTCGTCACGCTCTGGGTGGTGCTGACCCTCGTCTTCGTGGGCATGCGGGCGCTGCCCGGCGACGCCGCTACGATCCTCGGCGGTATGGACGCCAGCGCCGAGCAGATCGCCGCCATGCGGGAGCGCATGGGACTGGCCGGCTCCTGGGGCGTCCAGTACGCGGGCTTCCTGGGCGACGTGGTGCGCGGCGACCTCGGCGACTCGCTGCGCGAGCGGCGGCCCGTCACCTCCGTGCTCCTCGACCGCCTGCCGGTGACGCTGGCCCTCGCCTCCTTGGCGTTCGTGATCTCGCTCGTCCTGGGCTTGGGCCTCGGGCTCCTGGCCGGGCTCAGGCCCGGCGGCGTCATCGACCGCTTCACGACCTTCTACGCTACCGCCGCCCTGGCGCTGCCCGAGTTCTGGTTCGGGTTCCTCCTCATCTTGCTCTTCGCCGTCAACCTGGGCTGGTTCCCCGTGCTGGGCCTGCCGCCCACGGGCCTGTCTTGGCAGGCCTCGTGGCACCTCCTCCTGCCGGCCGTGACCCTGGCCATACCCCGCTCTGCCCAGGTGGCGCGGCTGACGCGGGCGCTGGTGCTGGAGCAGCGCCGCGCCGACTACGTGCGCACGGCGCGCTCCAAGGGCGTCACGGGGCGAGGCGTGGCCCGCCACATCGCCTCCAACGCGCTGCCGGGCGTGCTCCCGCTGCTGGCCCTGGAGCTCGGCGGCCTGCTGACGGGGACCATCGTCGTCGAGCAGGTCTTCGGGCTGCCGGGCCTGGGCGCTACGATCCTCGGCGCCATCGCCGCGCGCGACTACCCGGTCGTCCAGGGCGTGACCGTGCTGGCCGTCGTCGTCTACGTGGGCGTGAACTGGCTCGCCGACCTGCTCCAGCTGGCGTTCGACCCGCGCCTGAGGACCGCCTAGGATGGGCCGCGCCCGGTTCGGCTTCGCCCTCTTCGCGCTGGTGCTGTTCAGCACGCTGCTGGCGCCGGCGCTCAGGCCGGTAGACCCCTTGAAGCCCGACTACAGCGCCACCTACGCCCCTCCGAGCGCCGAGCACCCGCTGGGCACGGACAGGCTGGGCCGCGACGTCCTCTCGCGGGCCCTGGCGGGCGGCCGCGTGTCGCTCACCATCGCCCTGTCGGCCACCGCGCTCACGATGCTCCTCGGCGGCGCCCTAGGCTCCCTGGCGGCCGCTGTGGGCGGCGCCGTCGACACCGTCCTCACGCGGGCCTTCGACTCCCTGCTGGCCTTCCCCGGCTTCCTCCTGGTGCTGCTCGTGGTGGCGATACTCGGCGGTGGGGCCGCGCAGACCGTCCTCGCGCTCGGCATAGCCGGCTCGCCGGTCTACTTCCGCCTGGCGCGGTCGTACGCCCGCAGCGAGCTGCGCAGCGAGTACGTGCTCGCCGCCCTCGCGCTGGGCGCCTCGCGGCCGCGGCAGGTCGTCAGGCACGCGCTGCCCAACTTCGCGGGCAACCTGCTGGTGCAGGGCGCCAGCACGGCGGCGACCTTCCTCCTCGTCGAGGCCTCGCTCTCCTACCTGGGCCTTGGCGTGCCGCTGCCGACGCCCAGCTGGGGCAACGTGCTGCAGGAGTCGCGCGCGTTCCTCACGCGCCAGCCGTGGGCGGCCATGGGCCCTGGCGTCTTCCTGGCGGCGGCCTCGCTGTCGTTCCAGTTCATAGCCGACGGCATGCGCGACAGGCTCGACCGCCGCTCCTGACGGGTATCATCTCTCCACGCCGGCCGCCGCCGGCCCACCTCCCTGGACAGGCGGAGCGCATCATGTGGGTCTGGACACTCGACGATAGGCTCGTCAACTTGGACGTCATGGAGAGCATCGAGGTCATCGAGGTCTACCCCGACGACGTCGATCCGGCGCAGCTCGAGTCGGGCGCCGCCGAGCCCGACCTCTACGAGCTGGTGGCCGTCTCCACCGGCGGCGTGGAGTACGTCCTCTTCGACTCGGAGGACGGCGACACCGCTTACCAGGCGTACCAAGCGCTGGCGGCCATGGTCGCCGGCGGGCCCGCCGCCTCGCCGGGCAGGCCGCTGTGGGTCGCCGACCTCGTCGCCGCCGGCCAGGGCCGTCTGGACAACTGAGGGGGGTTAGCATCGGCGCATGACCGCCGAGGACGGCGCCGCGCGCGCCAACGACCCCTTCGACTCCGTAGCCACGACCCCGACCCAGCCCAGCACGCCTCCCGCGCTGGAGGTCGTCCACTCCACCCTCCAGGCCTGGCAGGGCGACGCGCTCGTCGTGAACCTCTTCGAGGGCGTCACGTCGCCTGGCGGCGCCACCGGCGCCGCCGACGCCGCCATGGGAGGCGCCATCACCGAGCTGATCGCCGCCGGCGAGGCGACGGGCAAGCTCGGCCAGGTGGCGGTGCTCCACCCACGAGGCGCGATCCCCGCCAAGCGCGTGCTGGTCGTGGGCCTGGGACCCAGCTCCGCCTTCGACGCCGAAGCGGCCCGGCGCGCCGCAGCCGCGGCCGCCAAGAAGGCCCGTGAGCTCGGCGCCCGCACCCTCGGCACCGTCGCCCACGGCGCCGGCGCGGGCGGGCTCGACGCGGCGACCGCCGCCCGTGCGACCCTGGAGGGCTCCGCACTGGCCGCCTACGACTTCCGCGGCTGGAAGCGCCGCCGCGAGGAGCGGCCGCGCCTCGAGCGCGTCTCCCTCCTGGAGGCGGACGCCGCCAAGGTGCCCGCGCTCGAGGAGGGCGCCAAGGTGGCGCGCGCCGTCGCGGCAGGTACGTTCCTGGCCCGCGACCTCGTCAACACTCCCGCCAACGTCGCCAACCCCGCCTACCTGGCGTCGGCCGCCGCCTCGCTGGCCGGCCGCGGGGGCCTGCGCGTCTCCGTGCACGACGCCGCCTGGGCGGCCGAGCACCGCATGGGCTCCTTCCTCGCCGTGGCCCGCGGCAGCGCCAACGAGCCGCGCTTCGTGGTCATGGAGCACGGCCCGCAGGACCAGGACGCGCCCACGGTCGTGCTGGTGGGCAAGGGCGTGACCTTCGACACCGGCGGCTACTCCATCAAGACGCGCGACGGCATGATCCCCATGAAGGGCGACATGGCCGGGGCCGCCGCCGTCATCGGCGCCATGGCGGCCATCGCCGAGCTGGGCCTAGGCCTGCGGGTCGTCGGCCTCTGCCCCTGCGTCGAGAACATGGTCGACGCCCGCGCCTACAGGCCCTCCGACGTGATCGTGGCCAGCGACGGCACGAGCATCGAGGTCCTCTCCACCGACTCCGAGGGGCGCATGGCCTTGGCCGACGCCCTCGTCCACGCCAAGCGCTACTCCCCTGCCGCCGTGGTCGACATCGCCACGCTCACGGGCGCCTCGATAGTCGCCCTGGGCGAGGGCGTGAGCGCCTCGCTGTTCTGCAACGACGAGGCGCTGGCCGCCGACCTCGCTCGCGCCTCCGCCGCGTCGGGCGAGCGCGTCTGGCGCATGCCGCTGTTCGAGGAGTACTCGCGGACGCTGGAGAGCAACGTGGCCGACATCAAGAACAACGGCGGCCAGCGGGGCGGCGTGGGCACGGCGGCGGCGTTCCTCAAGACGTTCGTCGACTACCCCTGGGCCCACGTCGACATGGCCGGCATGGAGCTCACCGACAAGCCCGGCCAGCGGCACTACCTGCTGCCCGGCGCCACGGGCTACGGCGTGCGGCTGCTCGTCGAGTTCGTCACCGCACGGGCCAAGGCCTCCTGAGCGGCCATGATGTACGGGCCGGGCCGTTCAGCCCGGCCTTGGGAGGTGGCGGTGGAACGACTCGAGACGGCGATACTCGCCGGCGGCTGCTTCTGGTGCCTCGAGGCCGTCTACAAGGAGCTCGACGGCGTCGTCGAGGTGAAGTCCGGGTACGCCGGCGGCCACGTGCCGAACCCGACGTACCAGCAGGTGTGCACCGGCACCACAGGCCACGCCGAGGTCGTGCGCGTGCGGTACGACCCTGGCGTCATCACCTACGACGACCTCCTCGACGTCTTCTTCTCGATCCACGACCCCACGACCCTCAACAGGCAGGGCGGGGACGTGGGCGAGCAGTACAGGTCGGCCATCTTCGCGCTCTCCGAGGAGCAGGAGCGCAAGGCCAAGGAGGCCGTGGAGCGCATCACGGCGCTCGGGATATACGACGACCCGATCGTCACGAAGGTCGAGCTGGCCGCCGAGTTCTACCCGGCGGAGGCTTACCACGACGACTACTTCGCCCGTAACCCTTACCAGCCGTACTGCGCGGCGGTGATCGCGCCCAAGGTGGCGAAGTTCCGCAAGCAGCACCTGAACCGGTTGAAGCGGGCCTCGCCCCCGGCCTGAGCCGCGCGCTGAGCACGCGATAGCGAACGCGGCCGGCCCTAACGGGCCGGCCGCTCGACTACTAGCTCACCGGCGAACCGGCGGCGGCTAGATCAGCGCTGCCTCACCAGGTGGATGAGCTGGTTCTCGAGGTCGACCTTGTCGACCTTCCAGCCCGCCGAGATCCAGGCCAAAGCCTGCGAGTGCGACTCGGTGTTGGCCCACCACGCGCGGTGGTCGTAGGCCGACTGGGGGAGCCTGTCGCCCATGATCGTGGCGATCTCGTCGAAGCTGAGGTCGTAGGTCTTGCGGTCCTTCGAGACGCCCTTGAGGTGCTCGTGGAGAGGGGCGTAACGGCTGGTGCTGGCGAGCTTCTGGCCCTCGCTGCGACGCTTGCGTCCGCGACCGCGAGCCGGTTGCGCGGGCTGCTCCTCGGCCGGTCCGCCGCTGAGGAAGTTGCCCACCAACCTGTAGAACTCTCCGACGCGTTCCTCGGGAACTAGAACGATTACTTCAGTCAAGGCCATGCGGTTCTCCCGTCGTTCCCACCACCATCCCTCGTACTCGAGTGTACACCCTGAAAGCGTTCTTCGTTCATGGTAGGCGGTAGTACATGGGCTAACCTAGGCCTAACTCCCGTTGCACTCCGAAGATAAGCCGCCGACCTTGTTCGGTCGGCGGCTCCGTGGCCACGGGGGCGCGCCCTCGTTCAGCCGGGCAAGGGCGCACCGCCCCGCGTACGGCTCGGATCAGGCGGTTCGATGCTGCGCGGTACCGGCGGGTTCGGCCGCTGGCTGCGAGACCGCGGCATCGATGGTCTTCACGTCCTCGCGGCCGGCCTTGACGGCGATCTTCCTGGCCATCGCCTCGGGCGCCTTCGGCATGCGCAGCGTCAGCACGCCCTGCTCGAGGTGCGCCTCGATGGCGTTGGCGTCGATGCCGCTGGGCACTGTCACCGTGCGGCTGAACTCACCGCGCGGCATGCCGCGCAGCCAGTAGCGACGACCGCCCTCCTCACCCTCGGCCGCCCGGCCGCGGATGGTCACCTGGCGGCCCTCGATGCTCAGGTCGAGGTCGCCGGGCGCCACGCCGGGCACGGCCATCTCGAGGATCACCGCGTCATCGGTCTCGTAGAGGTCGAGAGGGTGGTAGACGCCGATGCCGCCGCGGCTCAGCTCGTTGAACGGCTGGAGGAGCTGCTCGATGTCGGAGAACAGGTCGAAGGGAGCGAGGGCGAGCGCCCCCACGCCACGCGGCCTGTTGACCCTGGTGCTTAGCGTCATCACTCACCTCCGTAGTCGTCGGTTCGCCGCGGCGCCACAGCGCCACGGCCATCACTCGTATTATGAAATCTGAGTCCCACGGTGTCAAGAATGGTGAGCGCCTGCGAGACGGGCCCGCGGCCGTGAACACGGCGCCCGGCACGGCCTGGCACGGACCCGTGCGGAGCGCGCCTAGAACGTCTCGGTGAGAGCGGTCAGAAGATGGTGGCTACGAGGATCGACGCGACGCCGAGGACGGCGAGCAGGGCCAGCGTGCGCGCCACGTAGTGGATGCGCTTGCGGCCGAGGAGCCACTCGAAGAGGTAGTCGTGGCCGCCCTCGTCGCCCAGGTTGCGCGCCAGGATGGTGAGCGGGCAGGCGCGGCCGAAGGTGAGGTACACCACGGCCTCCACCCCGATCATCGCCAGGGACAGCACGGTGAATACGTCGCGGCGGCCGGTGAAGGCGCAGTACACGAGGTATATGGACGCCGAGGCCATGGCGAGCACGGCCAGGCTGTGGAAGGCCTTGACGAACACGCGCCAGAACGTGGTGGCGGGGCCCGGCGCCGGCTTCGGCAGGATGCGCAGCGCCAGGTCGAACCCGCGCCCGCGGCCGAGAGGCGCCACGTGGTCGTTGGTCGCGGCAGCAGCCTCGACGCTCAGTGACGTGCCCTTCTTGGTGGCCCGCATGGACGGCAGGATAGCAGGTATGTTCGCGTGGTGCGCGGCAGGGAGAGGCGCGAGGGCCGCACCATAGAGGGCGGCGGGGTGAAGGCCCTGCTGGTGCGCAAGCGCGTCAAGAACCTCACGCTGAGGGTCTACCCGCCAGACGGACGCGTGGAGGTGAGCGCCCCCCTGAGGATGCCGGAGCGCGTCGTCGCGGAGGCGCTCGAGGCGCGCCGCGAGTGGATCGAGCGGCACAGGCGCCGCTTCGCCGCCACGGGACGCGGCCGCCTCGCGTGCGTGGACGGCGAGAAGCTGCAGGTGCTGGGCCGCACGCGCACCCTGCGCTTCGTGGAGGCGGGAGCCGCCCGCGAGACGCCCGCCGCCCCCTACCCCCTGTTCCCCGAGCTCGAGCCCTCGCCTCCGCTCCTCGTGCCCGTCAAGCGCGGCGCCGACCGGGCCCGCCGGCTGGCGGCACTGCGCGCGGCGCTGCGCGGCCTGGCCATGGACGAGTTCGCCGCCGAGGTGGAGCGCTGGGCGCCGCGCATGGGTCTCGCCACGCCGGAGCTGCAGGTGCGCCGCATGACCTCCCGCTGGGGCACCTGTCACGTGCGCGCCGGCAAGGTGGTGCTGAACCTGGCGCTCGTCACGCGGCCGCGCTCGCAGCTCGAGTACGTCGTGGTGCACGAGCTCGCCCACCTCATCGTCCCGGACCACAGCCAGCGGTTCTGGGCCGTGGTGGCGCGCTACCTGCCGGGCTGGCGCGAGGCCAGGGCCGCGCTGTCGAAGAGCCCGCTGTGGGCCGACCCGGTCTGGGGCCCCTCAGCCGACGTCGACGAGGTCGAAGAGGCCCGTTAGCCCAGCCTCGTCGCCCACGGCGACGGCCACGGCTTCGCGGGCCAGCGCCGACCCCACGACGTTGCCCGTGCCGCTGTAGCCGCCTATCGCCACCACGCTGCCGCGCACCCGCGCGAACACGGGCAGCACCCCGCTGGAGTAGCCCACGCGGGCCGCCCAGCGGTGGGTTATCGGCGCCCTGACGCCAAGCTCCTCGCGCAGGAAGCGCTCGAGGAGCTCCTGCACCGGCGCCGCCGGGCGAGCGTCGTCGGTCCACTCCCCTTCGCCGCCCTGGTCGCGGAAGCCGCCGAGGGCGATGCGCCCGTTGGGCAGCTGCTGGTAGTACTCGAAGCCGTAGCGCCGGTAGACGGGGCGCGGCAGCCGCAGCTCGTCGGTGGGCGCCGTGGCGATCATCTGGAGCCGGGCCGTGCGCACGCGGCCCGCCAGCTCGGGCAGGAGCCCGTCCAAGCCGCCGTCCACCGCCACCACGACGGCGCCGCACCCCACCCGCCCGGCAGGTGTGCGCACCTCGCCCCTCTCCACCGACACCGCGGGGGAGCGCGCGAAGAGCTGCGCCCCCTCGGCAAGGGCCAGCGCCGCCAGGCGGCGGCAACGGGCGAGAGGGTCGAAGACGCGGTCGGCGGGGAACAGCAGCCCCTCGCCCTCTGGCCCCGCGTAGGGCTCGGCCGGCAGGCCGTCGCGGCGCATGGCCTCGAGCTGCTCGGCGCAGTCCTCCAGCTCCTCCTCGGAGGCGGCCACGCGCAGCGACCCCGTGCGCCTCACGACGTCCGGGGTGAGTCCCTCCATGAGGTCGAGCTCGGCCAGCGTGTGCCTGTACAGGGCCGCGGCCCTCTCGACGCCGAGCGCCTCGGCGGCGTCGTGGTGGAAGGCCGCCAGGCCGGCCAGGAGGAAGCCGCCGTTGCGGCCAGCCGCGCCAGCCGCCACCGCGGCGGCGTCGAGGCCCACCACGCGCAGGCCGCGGCGCAGGCCCTCGCGCACCGCCGCCAGTCCGCTGCCGCCCAGCCCCACGACGCACAGGTCGGCCGTGACGTCGCCGCGCAGCTCGGGCAGCGAGAACGAACCGCCTTCGTCCCACACGGGTCCGGTGTCGCCGTCTCCTAAATCCACGCCGAGACGATACCCCCGGTGCCACCGGCCACATCCCGGTCACACGCCTCACACCGAGGACAGGCCCACCATCGCGCGAAGCGCCCGGGCCCACCGGGCGAGAAGGAGGTAGGCGATGCCGTACGCCAGGACCAGCGAGCTGCCGGACAGCGTCAAGGACAACCTGCCGCGCCACGCGCAGGAGATCTACAAGGAGGCCTTCAACAGCGCCTGGGAGCAGTACGACGAGCCCGAGGAGCGCCGCGGGGACGCCTCCCGCGAGGAGGTGGCGCACAAGGTGGCGTGGAGCGCCGTGAAGCAGAGCTACCGCAAGGACGAGAGCGGCAAGTGGGTGAGCAAGGGCGACTGACCGCCCTGCCGGGCCAGCGCGTGACGGCGTAGGCCGAGGGGGCGCGCCGCGCGAGTACCATCGGGGCTGCCGGCCGCTCCGCTACCTAGCCGAGGCGGCCCCACGGAGGACCGATGACAAGCGCCGCCAAGCCACTCGTCCGCCCCTTCGAACCGTGGCCGCGCTACACGGAGGAGGAGATCGCCGCCGTCGCCGAGGTGCTGCGCTCGGGGCGCGTCAACCAGTGGACGGGCGACAGGGTGTTCGCCTTCGAGCGCGAGTACGCCGCCGCGCTGGGGCGCAAGCACGCCATAGCCCTCATGAACGGCACCGTGGCCCTGGAGCTGGCGCTCAAGGCCGCCGGCGTCGGCCCCGGCGACGAGGTCGTCACCACCCCGCGCACGTTCATCGCCTCGGCTGGGGCGGCCGTGGTGGTCGGCGCCAAGCCGGTGCTCGCCGACGTCGACCGCGACAGCGGCAACATCACCGCCGAGACCATCGAGCGCGTGCTCACGCCCCGTACCAAGGCGATCGTCGTCGTGCACCTGGCGGGCTGGCCCGCCGACATGCAGCCGATCTTGGACCTGGCCGCGTCCCGCGACATCGTCGTCATCGAGGACTGCGCGCAGGCGCACGGCGCGGCCATAGACGGCAAGCCCGCCGGCTCCTTCGGCCACATGGGCGCCTTCTCCTTCTGCCAGGACAAGATCATCACCACCGGCGGCGAGGGCGGGCTCTTGGCCCTCGACGACGACGAGACGTTCGACTGGGCCTGGTCGTACAAGGACCACGGCAAGGGGCACTTCACCGTCTTCCACAAGGTCCACCCGCCCGGCTACCAGTGGCTGCACGACAGGTTCGGCACCAACTGGCGCATGACCGAGATGCAGGCCGCCATCGGCCGCATCCAGCTGCGCGACCTGGAGCAGACCGTCACGGCCCGCGAGCTCAACGCCCAGCGCTGGCGCGAGCGCCTCGGCCACCTCGCCGGCATCAGGTTCCCCGTGCCGCGCGAGGGCGTCCGCCACGCCTACTACCGGATGTACGGCTACGTGGTGCCGGAGGCCCTCAAGCCCGGCTGGGACCGCGACCGCATCCAGGACGAGCTCGCCGCCGCGGGGCTCTTCATCAAGGTGGGCAGCTGCAGCGAGATCTACAAGGAGCAGGCGTTCGTCGACGCGGGCCTCGCCCCGGAGGAGCCGCTGCCCGTGGCGAAGGAGCTGGGCGACACGGCCCTCTTCTTCCCCGTCCACCCCACCATCGCGGAGGAGACCATCGACGCCGCTGCCAGCCTCGTCGCCGAGGTGGTCGAGCGCGCCACGCGCTGAGGCGCGCAGAGGCGCTCGCTAGCGGCCCGCTAGGCCGGCAGCAGCGTGAGGTGCGTCAGCTCGGCGGGGCAGTCGTAGCGGAACGGCAGGCTCGTGACGCCCAGGCCGCGGGACACGTACGCCGGCATGGGGTCGTCCACCCAGCCGGAGGCGTAGCGGCGGCCGTACGCGGACGACGTGATCACCGGCCCGAGGAACGGGAGCCGCACCTGTCCACCGTGGGTGTGCCCGGAGAGGACCAGGTCCACGCCGCCAGGCAGCTCGGGGATGACGTCAGGGTTGTGGGAGAGCAGGGTCACCGCGCCGCCGCCCCCACCGCGCAGGTGGGCGGCGCTCGCGAGGGCCGCGGCCAGGTCTGGGCGACCGACGCGGAAGTCGTCCAGGCCGGTCAGCACCAGGTCGTCACGGACGCGCACGGCCGAGTTGACGAGGAGCTCGACGCCCGAGGTCTCGAGGAGCTCGAGCATGGGCGTCAGCCGCGGGAAGCGCGCGTGGTCGTGGTTGCCCAGCACCGCGTAGACGCCCAGAGGCGCCGACAGGCGCGGCAGGTGCGCCGCCAGCTCTGCCAGGTCGCCCCTGTAGTTCCTGTCGACGAGGTCGCCGCCCAGCAGCACGGCGTCCGGCTCCAGGCGCAGCGTGGCGTCCACCCAACGCTGGAGCTCGCGCTCGCCCAGGTAGGGGCCCAGGTGCAGGTCGGTGAGGAACACCAGCCTGAGAGGCCGCGTGATGCCGGGGATGCGCCTCTCCTCGCGGCTCACGACGAACGAGCGCGGCGGCTGGTAGGGCGCAGCCGCGGCCACCAGCGTCGCCAGGCCGGCCACGCCGGCGGAGCGTACGAACTCCCGCCTGGTCATGGTCCTCTCGCGGCGCTCGGTGTCCGGCTCGCTCACGCGGGGCAGAGTATCGCCCTACCGACCTCGAACATGATGAACGGCGCCACGGTCGGCACGGCAGATGTGGCGAAGCGCACGCGCGCCGGCCCCAAGCCCGGGGCGCCTCACCGCGCGCATGGGTTACGGTGTCCCACGTGACCGCGATCCTCGAAGGCCTCAAGGCTTTGATGATCGGCCTGGTCCAGACGCTGGGCTACGCCGGCTTGGCGTTCCTCTCGCTGGTCGAGAACATCGTGCCGCCGGTGCCGTCGGAGTTCGTGCTGCCGTTCGCCGGGTTCCTGGTGGCGGAGGGGCGCCTCAACGTGGTCCTGGTGCTCCTGGCCACCACGGTGGGCGGCTTCCTCGGCACCACCTTCTTCTACTGGCTGGGCCGGGTGCTGGGGGAGACGCGCGTGCGCGCGCTGATAGGCCGCTTCGGCCGCTACGTGCTGCTGCGCGTCACCGACTACGACGACGCCCTCGCCTTCTTCCAGCGTTACGACGCCCAGGTCGTCTTCTGGGCCCGCTTCGTTCCCGGAGTGCGCAGCCTCATCTCGCTGCCCGCCGGCGTGGCCGGCATGGGCTTCGGCCGCTTCGCCTTCTACACCCTGGTGGGCACCGTCCTGTGGAACGGCGCCCTGGTGACGGCCGGTTGGGTACTCGGCGAGCGCTGGGAGGCCGTACTCGACCTCGTCGACCGCCTCGAGGCGGTCCTGTGGGTGCTGCTGGGCGTGGCCGTGGTGGGGTGGATCGTGTGGCAGCGGCGGCGCCGGCTCAGGGCCGTGCCGGCTGAGGCACGCCAACGGCCTCGAAGTTGACTATGAAGTAGTCCTCGCCGTCCTCGGTGACGTAGCGGCCCGCGCTGGTCACGCGCACCTCTTGCGAGACCTCCTCCACGGTGCCGTCCCCGCGGTGCAGCGGCCCCTCGTAGTGGAGGACCGCTCCCGCGGCGAACCCCTGGGCGCTAGCCGCGTCGCCCACGGCCGGGCGCCAGGTGCCGGGCATGGACACCGCCACGCCGTCAGCGCTGCGCACCACGCGCATGACGCCTAGTCCGTCGGCGCCGCCCAGGCGCGCGGGACGCGTGTCCAGCTGACGGGCCCCCTCCCAGCCGGCCCGCTCCTTGACGAGTGCGTCCTCGACGGCCGTCTCCACCGCGTCAGGCTCCACGGCGTGGCCTTGGAGGGGCTCCACGCCCGCCATCCCGCCAGGGTAGAGGCGCGCCCGCTCCTGCTCGACGTCCCGCAGGTCGTCGCTGGGCGCGAGAGGGTCGAGGCCGAGGTCGGCCACCACGGACTCGTCGTGACCTGGGTAGGTGTCGCGGTCTATGGGCGCCGTGCCGGCGCCGCGTTGGACGTCCCTGTCGTCTCTCTGCATGTCGTCCTCCTGATGGGACGAGCCTAGGCGGGCCTGCATGACAGGGGATGCCGAGCCGATGAGTACCGTGAGCCAGCGGCCACGGGCGGCGCCCATGCCGAGCGCTCAGCACGGGAGGACCGTGCGGCCAACGGGGCGCCGCGGCTTGGCCAGAGGTCGTCACTCCTGCAGCGTGACGTCCACCGTGCTGCCGAAGAACGACCCGAAGCGAGCGGCCGCATCCTCCAGCGCCTCGCGGTCCTGGCGAGACAGCGGCCGCGCCAGTCGCGCGGTCACCTGCACCCGCTTGCCGCGCTTGTCCTGCCGCCACCGGCCGGCGATGCGGTCCCCTTCGACGACCACGTGCGTCAGCTCGCCGAAGGCGATGTTGAGCACCGCCCCGTACTCGCCGTCGGGGTCGAGGAGGCCGCGGGACTCGGCGTAGCCGACGAACAGCTCGTCGAACACCTGCAGCAGCTGGAAGCGCGGTGCGTCGCCGGCGACGAGGCCCTCGCTCGGGCCGGCGGTGAGCCTCAGGTACTCGACGCCGCCCGCCACCTCGCGCTCGACGGCGTCGCCCAGGTCCTCGACGGCCGCGCGCAGCTGCTTGAGGGTGAGCGTCGACCACCACCTGAGGTCCTTCAAGGTGGCCGGCCCATGGGCGGCCAGGTAGCGCGACACCAGGCGGGCCGTGGCCTCCTCCGGCTCGAGTCGCGGCGTGGGCGGCACGCGCTCGTCCACCAGCGCGTAGGTGTGGTGCGCCCCAGCCAGCGGTCCCGAGCAGATCACGCAGCGCATCTCGGCCTCGAAGAGCGCGGCCGTCAGGCGCTGGCCCGAGACGTCGAGGCCCTCCGCCGTGAGCAGCTCCCTGAGCTCGTCCCGCGTCCTGTGCCTGCCGCCCTCCAGGAGCCGCACCAGCGCCTCGCGCACGCGGCCCAGGAACTCGTCGTCCACCCCGTGGTTGCGGAACCAGCTCGCGCTGGCAGCCAGGACGCGCTCCGCCGTGAGGTCCTGCAGCCAGCGCAGGTCCTCGGCCGCCACGTAGTGCCAGGTGGGCCGCAGCACGTGCGTGCGCACCACGCGCCCCTCGTCGACCGCGCGCCTCACGGCCTCCTCGCCAGGGTCGCCGGCGAGCCTCTGCCCCACGGACCAGCGCGAGAACGCGTGCTCCTGGGCCTGCACGGCCAAGAGCGTCCGCACCGCTGCCACCGCGTCCGTCGCCTGGCGCTCGGCCAGCAGGACGTTCCTCACGCGCTCCGCCGCCAGCTCCCGCGCCCGGCCATCCATGCCAAGCATCGTAGCCGCGTGACGCCACCCCTTGCAGTTGACGCAACGTCAACTCCTATGCTCGCCCCGGCACGTCCCCGGGGGCGGGCCAGTCGCGGGGCCGACGGCCCCGGGAAGGAGACGGTGCTTGAGCTGGTCGATCGAGGAGGTGGCCCGCATGACGGGCGTCACCTCGCGCACGCTGCGCCACTACCACGCCATAGGCCTGCTCGAGCCGGCCTTCGTGAGCGAGGGCGGCCGCCGGCACTACGGCGAGGCGGAGCTCCTGCGGCTGCAGGAGATCCTGCTCCTCAAGCAGCTCGGGTTGGGTCTAGGCGACGTCCACGCGGTACTGGCCAGCCGCGGCGAGGACGAGAGGACCGCGGTCCTGAGGCGCCACAGGGAGCAACTCCGCAAGGAGCGCGAGCGTCTGGAGAGGCTCATAGCCACCGTCGACAGGACCATAGAGAGCCTCGAGGAGGGCAAGGAGATGAGACCAGAAGAGATGTTCGACGGGCTCGTGCAGAACCCGTACGAACAGGAAGCCAGGGAGAAGTGGGGCGACGAGGCGGTGGACCGCTCCAACGAGCGCATCCGCCGGCTGCCCAAGGAGCAGCGCGAGAGGTTCCTCTCGGGCGAGATGTGGCGCGAGGTGCACGCCAAGTTCGCCGAGCTCGCCCGCGAGGGCGCCGCGCCAGAGGACCCCAGGGTCCAGGCCGCCGTGGAGGAGCACATCTCCGTGGTGCGCATCGCCTGGGAGCCGAACCGCGCGGCCTACGAGAACCTCGCCGACGTCTACGTGCACGACAGGCGCTTCGCCGAGAACATCGGAGACGACGCCACGGTGACGCTGCTCGCGGCCGCCATGAAGGTCTACGCGGCCCAGCGGCTGCGCTGAGCCAGGCGCGGCCGAGGGCCTTACCACCGCCGGCGCGAGAGCGCCGGGCTGATCCGAGCGCGAGCGAGCGGGCGGGCCTTACGGCCCGCCCGCCTCTGCGTAGGGCGCCCGCGGTCGTCACCGCGCTACCGGGGGCCGCCATGTCGCGGCGGCTATCCTGGGGCATGACAGCGATGCGCAAGCGCCGGATAGGCAGCCTGCAGGTGTCGGTCGTGGGCCTGGGCTGCAACAACTTCGGTGGCCGCCTCGACGAGGCCGCCACCAAGTCGGTCGTGGACGCCGCCATCGACGCTGGCGTCGATCTCTTCGACACCGCCGACGTCTACGGCGGCACGAACAGCGAGACGTTCCTGGGCCGCGTGCTCGAGGGCCGCCGGGACCGCGTGGTGCTGGCCACCAAGTTCGGCAGCAAGGTGGCGGAGGGCAAGCAGGGCGCCAGGCCGGAGTACGTCAGGCAGGCCCTGGAGGACAGCCTGAGGCGCCTGCGCACCGACCACATCGACCTCTACCAGCTGCACAGGCCCGACCCCGAGGTCCCGATCGCCGACACCCTCGGCGCCCTCGCCGAGGCGGTGCGGGCGGGCCTGGTGCGCGAGATCGGCTGCTCGAACTTCTCCGCCGCCCAGATCGCCGAGGCCGCCGCGGCCGTCGCCCCGGGCGCCCCGCGGTTCGTGAGCGTCCAGAACGAGCTGTCGATGCTCAAGCGCGACGACGAGAAGGAGGTCCTGCCGGCCTGCCGCGAGCACGGCCTGGCGTACCTCCCCTACTTCCCGCTCTTCAGCGGCCTGCTCACCGGCAAGTACCGCAAGGGCCAGCCGCTGCCCGAGGGCACCCGCATCACCGGCAACCCCCGCTGGGAGCAGCACCTCACCGAGGCGAACCTCGACCTCATCGAGGACCTGGTGACGTTCGCGGCCGAGCGCGGCAAGGAGCTAGTAGACCTGGCCTTCGCCTGGCTGCTCGCCAAGCCCGAGGTGGCCAGCGTCATCGCCGGCGCCACCAGCGCCGAACAGGTACGCCGCAACGCCCAAGCCGGCGCCTGGGAGCTCACCCCCGAAGAGGTCGGCGCCGTCGACGCCCTGCTGGACGAGCACGCCAGCCGCGGCGCCGGGGCGAAGCGCTAGCGCCTGTCAGTCTCTAGAGCTCGGACGCGAAGGTGTCGCAGGCGTTGGGGTCGCCGGTCTGGTAGCCCGTGGAGAACCAGCGCATGCGCTGCTCCGACGAGCCGTGGGTGAACGTCTCCTGGTTGGCGGCCCGACCCGCCATGCCCGAGAGGCGGTCGTCGCCCACGGCCGCGGCCGCTGACAGGCCCTCCTGGACGTCGCCCTGCTCCAGGACGCCGCGCCGGTCGGCCGACGCCGCCCACACGCCGGCGTAGCAGTCGGCCTGCAGCTCCAGCGCCACGGAGAGGGCGTTGGCCTGCGCCGGCTGGGTCTGCTGCGCCTGCCGCACCTGGTCGAGGGTGCCGGTGAGGTTCTGCAGGTGATGGCCGATCTCGTGGGCGATCACGTAGGCCTGCGCCAGGTCGCCCGGCGCGCCGTAGCGGCCCGCCAGCTCCTCGTAGAACGAGAGGTCGATGTAGACGCGCGCGTCGAGCGGGCAGTAGAAGGGGCCCGCCGCCGCCGGCGCGACGCCGCAACCCGACTCGACGGCGTCGCGGTAGAGCACCAGCGTGGCGTCCGGGTACTGCCCGTCGACGAGGCCGCTCCACGTGTCTTGCACGTCATCGAGGACGAACGACACGAAGCGCACTTGCTCCTCCTCGGCCGCCAGCTCCTCCTGCGTGACGGGCGTGCTCACCGGCGCGTTGGGCGAGCCGCCGAGGATGCTCGTGAGGTCTACGCCCAGGATCGCCGAGAGGGCCCAGACCAGCAGCAGGCCGCCTACGCCCAGCGGCAAGCCCATCCGCGCCGGGCCGGCCGCCCGCCTGTCCTCTAGGTTCCTGCTCCTGCCGCGGTCTTCCCACTTCATCCCGTACCTCCGAATGGTTGGACCGTAGCACCGTCTCTCATGTGAGTGGCGAGCGTCGCTCGGTCCTCCGAGCCTTGCGGGCGGCGCGGTACCATCTGACGATGGCTGTCACCGCCACCAACGACCACGATGCCCGTTTCCTGCCGCTCGAAGGCACGCTGAACACCCGCGACCTCGGCGGCCTGCCCGCGTCGGGCGGACGCGTCACGCAGACCGGCAAGGTCTTCCGCTCCGACGGTCCCGCCGGCCTCACGGACGCCGACCTCGACCTCCTCGAGCGCCTGGCCCTCACCACCGTCATCGACCTGCGCAACCAGGCGGAGTGCGAGCGCGAGCCGAGCCGGTTCCTCACCCGCCCCCGCTACAGCGTCCACCACATCGAGGTGTGGCCGCAGATCTACGCCTCGGGTCACGAGATAGCCGACCGCTACGACATCACGGCGTTCTACTTCGCGGCCCTCGACTACGCCGGCGCCGCCTTCGCCGACGCCACGCGCCTGGTGGCGCACGCGCCGGGCGCCGCCCTGTTCCACTGCTCGGCGGGCAAGGACCGCACGGGGCTCCTCGCCGCGCTCCTCCTCGAAGCGGTGGGCGTTGACCGCGACGTGGTCCTCGAGGACTTCGCGCTCACCGACGACCGCATCGAGCCGCTACGTCAGCGCCTCCTGTCCTACGCGGAGCAGGAGGGCCTGCCCCGCTCGGAGTTCCAGCGGCTGCTGGGCGCCAAGCCCGAGCTGATGGCCCCGGCCCTGGCGCACCTCGACTCCCGCTACGGCGGCGCCGTCGCCTACCTCGCCAAGGCCGGCGTGGACGACGACACCTTCGCCGCCCTCGAGCACAAGCTCCTCGGCTGAGATGGCGGGCGCGCCGCTCTGGCTGCTCGGCGCCGGCGGCCACGCCAAGGTCGTGGCGGCCACGGCCAGGGCGGCGGGCCGGGAGGTGACGGCGCTGGTCGACCCGCGGACCGAGATGAGCGGCACACGGGTCCTCGGCGTGACGGTTGTGGGCGAGGACGAGCCGCTACCTGCGGACGCCGAGCTCGTGGTCGCCATCGGCGACAACCGCGTGCGCGAGCGCCTGGCGAAGCGCCACGCCGACCGCGCCTTCGCCACGGTCGTGCATCCCCGCGCCGTGATGGCCGAGGACGTGACGATCGGCCCTGGCACGGTGGTGTTCGCGAACGCCGTCGTGCAGCCGGGGGCCCGCGTGGGGCGCCACGCCATCGTCAACACCGGCGTGATCGTCGAGCACGACTGCCGGCTCGGCGACCTCGTGCAGGTGGCGTCCGGCGCGACGCTCGCCGGGGCCGTGAAGGCCGGCGAGGGCGCCTTCGTGGGCGCCGGGGCGACGGTGCTGCCAGGCGTGCGCCTCGGCGCCTGGTGCGTGGTGGGCGCCGGGGCCGTCGTGGTCGACGACGTGCCCGAGGGCGTGACGGTGGTGGGCGTGCCGGCGCGGCCGCTGCAGCGGCGTACCTGAGCGTCAGTCGAGCGGCTTGAGCGCGCCGACGATGGTCTCGCGGTGCGGCTCGAGGAACCGCGGCAGCACGACGGCCTCGCCGAGCTTGTCCGGGTCCTCGTCGACGGCGAAGCCAGGCCCGTCCGTGGCGATCTCGAAGAGCACGCCTCCCGGCTCCCGGAAGTAGAGGCTGCGGAACCAGAACCTGTCCACCCAACCGGAGTTCGGCACGCGCATCTCGGTCAGGCGGTCGAGCCAGGCCCTGTGGGTCTCGTCGTCCGGCGCGCGGAAGGCCACGTGGTGCACGCCGCCAGCGCCAGGCCGGGCCGGCGGCAGGTCGGCCTGGACCGACACGTGCAGCTCGGCGTGTGGGCCCTCGCCGTCCATGCCGTACACGTGCACCGTGGCGTCGCGGGCGTCGGGGTCCTCGTACTGGCGCAGCGGGTTCATGCCGAGCACGCCACGCAGGACGGCGTCGGTGGGCGCGAGCGCCCTCTCCGTCATCACCACTGGCCCCAGGCCGCGGAGCTGGTGTTCGGGCGGCACCGGGCTCCCTTCCCACGGCACGCCCCCCGGCCCGCTGCCGCCGTCCACGACCAGCGTCAGCCGCTGTCCTTCGGGGTCCTCGAAGCGCAGCTGCGCGCGGCCGTCCACCGTCTCGACCGCCCCCGTCTCGACGCCCAGGCCCTTGAGCCGCCCCGTCCAGTACTCCAGCGAAGCCTCGGTCGCCACCCTGAACCCGGTACGGGTGATCGTGTGCGAGCCGCGGCGCTCCGGCGGCACGTCCCAGTCGAAGAAGGTGATGTCGGTGCCGGGGCTGCCGACGGCGTCGGCGTAGAAGAGGTGGTACGCCGACACGTCGTCCTGGTTGACGGACCGCTTCACCAGGCGCAGCCCCATGACCTCCGTGTAGAAGCGCTTGTTCTCACGGATGGCGGCAGACACCGCCGTCAGGTGGTGGTAGCCGGGGAGCCTGAGGTCGCTCACCAGCCGAGCACGAGGGCGAAGACGAGAGGGGCCACTATCGTCGCGTCGGACTCGATGATGAACTTCGGCGTGTCGACGGCCAGCTTGCCCCAGGTGATCTTCTCGTTCGGCACCGCGCCCGAGTACGAGCCGTAGCTCGTGGTGGAGTCCGAGATCTGGCAGAAGTAGCCCCACATGGGCACGTTCTCGCGCTGCAGGTCCTGGTGCAGCATGGGCACCACGCAGATCGGGAAGTCGCCGGCGATGCCGCCGCCTATCTGGAAGAAACCGATGGAGCGCTGCTCCGAGACCTTCGTGTACCAGTCGGCGAGGAAGACCATGTACTCGATGCCGGTGCGCACCGTGTGGACGTTCTTCACCGTCCCCTCGATGACGGCGGCGGCGTACATGTTGCCCGTCGTCGAGTCCTCCCAGCCCGGCACCACGATGGGCAGGTCCTTCTCGGCGGCGGCGACCAGCCACGAGTCCTTGGGGTCGATCTGGTAGTGCTCCTTCAGCTTGCCGCTGCGGATCACCCGGTAGAGGAACTCGTGCGGGAAGTAGCGCTCGCCGGACTGGTCGGCGCGCACCCACTCGTCGCGCAGGGCGGCCTCGAGGCGCCTCATGGCCTCGCCCTCGGGGATGGCCGTGTCCGTCACGCGGTTGAGGTGCCTCTCGAGGAGCTCCTGCTCCTGCTGGGGCGTGAGGTCGCGGTAGTTGGGCAGGCGCTCGTAGAAGTCGTGCGCGATGAGGTTGAAGACGTCTTCCTCGAGGTTCGCGCCGGTGCAGGAGATGATCTGCACCATGTCGCGCCTGATCATCTCGGCCAGCGAGAGGCCCAGCTCGGCCGTGCTCATGGCGCCGGCCAGGGTGATCATCATGGCCCCGCCCGCGTCCATGTGGGCCTTGTAGGCGTCCGAGGCGTCGACCAGCGCCGCAGCGTTGAAGTGCCTGAAGTGGTGCCTGACGAACCTGCTGATCTCGCCGGCGGTCCCCTGTGCTTGGCTCATGAGACCATCCTAGTGGCCGCGCGCGTCGTCAGGGGTAACGAGTAGCCGGGGGCCTAGCGGCTCACCACGCGGCCAGCAGCCGCCGCGCCCTCTCCTGCTCCGCCCTGTCGACGGCCGTGAGTGCCGGCAGCTCGAGGGCCAGCCGGAGCTGCTCCTCGGCCGCCGCCACGTCGCCGAGGCCGTGCAGCGCCACCGCGTACTCCACGCGCAGGTTCACGCGGTCAGGGGCGGCCTCCACCCCGCGCGTCACGAGCGGGAGCACCTGGTCCCGGCGGCCGCCGTACAGCCAGCCGACGCCAGCTTGCACGAGCTCGAGGTGCCACATGCCGAGGGCCACGAGGGCATCGGGGTCGTCCGGCCTGAGCTCGAGGATCCTGTCGAAGGCGCGCCGCAGCTCGGGCGCCACGTCGAGGTTCTGCAGGACCCCCGAGCGCCGCGCCACCTCCCCGCGGGCGCGGGCGTACTGCAGCAGGGCGTCGGGCGAGTCGGGGGCGAGTTCGACGGCCTGGCGCGCGGCCGCCAGCGCCTTGTCGAGCCAGGCACGCTGCTCGTCCTGGGGCGCGCCGGACGGCGCCAGCACGTACACCACGTGGTCGGTGGCCGCCTGGGCGGCGAGGGTCAGGGCCCCGGCTCCGCCCTGGCGGCTGGCGGCCTCGTAGGCGGCGACGAACTCCCCGGCGTCGCGCAGGTCGGCGGCGGACTGCGCCGCTGCCAGCGGCAAGGTCTGGGACAGGGCGGCGAAGGCCACGGCGAGCGCGAGGCGTCTCCAGGCGTCGTCCCGAACGGCTAGCAGGGCGGTCATACGCACCTTCTACGCCTACCGCCCCAGGACCTCCGTGAGGCGCGGTGAAGCTACGTTCACCCTTCGAGGAGCCGCCTGTTGGCCGCCACCAGCGCCTCGTAGGCCTCCACGACGGCGCCCACGTCGGGGAGCGCGGAGACGGCGCCGACGGAGCGCTTGACCTCGTCCACGGCGTTGGCGGGGGCGAAGCTCGCGCCGCAGGCCCGCAGCCACTCGACGTCGCCGACGCTGTCCCCCACGCCCGCTACCTCCTCGGGACCCAGCCTCAGCTCGCGGCACAGCCACGCGAAGCCGGTGGCCTTGTCCACGCCGGGGACGAGCACGTTCACGCAGTCGGTCGAGGGGTCGAGCGCCAGGCGCAGTCCGAGCCGCTCCATCATGCGCGCCAGCTCCGCGGCCAGTTCGTGGACGTCACGGCCCGCCGGCCGCGGGAAGACGCTGAGGCTCGCGACCTTGCCGGGCTGGAGCGTCAGGTGGTCGGTCTCCTCTACCGCCGCCGCGAACTGCCTGAGCGCCGAGAGCCCCAGCTCCACGCGCTCGTCGAGCCAGTACCCGTAAGGGTGCCTGGTGGCCAGTCCGGCGCCGTTCTCGAACGACATGGGCAGCCTGACGGCCAGCGCCTGCGACAGGGCGTCGACGTAGGCGTGGGGCCGCCCCGTCACGAAGGTGAGGGCCGGGACGCTCGGGTCGCTGGCCGAGAGGCGGTTCAGCTCCGCCACCCGCGCCAGCGCGCCCAGGTCGTAGTCGGCGTGGCCCGCGGCGGCCAGGCAGCCGTCCACGTCGCAGGCGAAGACCTTGACGGGCCGCGCGAGCCGCAGCCCGCCGCCCGGCGCCGCGGGCTCCCGCGCGCCGCCTGGAGGGTCGCCCGGCGTCACGCCGGCGGCAGCAGCCAGAGGCCGGCCAGCTTGAACCTCAGCCTGACCTCGTCGCCCAGCCTGGCGCTGGCCAGGCCCGCCCCGGAGATGGTGGCGTAGAGCTCCTGGCCGGCCACGTCGAAGCGGTACTCGGTGAACGGGCCCAGGTAGGCGCCGTGCCGCACCGTGGCGGTGATCCCCGGCTCGCCCGCGTCGGCGAACTCGATGGCCTCGGGCCGCACCATCACCGTCACCGGCCCGGCCGCCACGTCCTGCCGGTGCGCCACGCGGTAGCCCATGACCTCGAAGGCCTGGCCGTCGTAGCTGCCGGGCAGGAAGTTCGCCGAGCCGATGAAGTCGGCCACGAACCGCGTCGCCGGGTGGGCGTAGAGCTCGTGCGGCGACCCCTGCTGCTCGATGTGGCCGTCGCGCATCACGACCACGCGGTCGCTTATCGCCAGCGCCTCCTCCTGGTCGTGCGTCACGTACACGCTGGTGATGCCCAGGCGCTGCTGCAGCTCGCGGATGTCGTCGCGCACGCGGCGCCTGAGCTTGGCGTCGAGGTTCGAGAGCGGCTCGTCGAACAGGAGAACCCGCGGCTCGATGACTAGGGCGCGCGCCAGGGCGACGCGCTGCTGCTGGCCGCCAGAGAGCTGGTTCGTCGACCTGTCGCCGAGCTTCCCCAGGCCGACCATCTCCAGCGCGCCCTGCACGCGCCGCTTGGTCTCCTCCGCCGGCCGCCTCGCGACCCTCAGGCCGTAGGCGACGTTCTCGTAGACGCTCATGTGCGGGAAGAGGGCGTAGCTCTGGAAGACCATCGTCACGTCGCGCAGGTAGGCGGGCAGGCGCGTGACGTCGTCGTCGTCGAGCAGGATGGTGCCCTCCGTGGGCCGCTCCAGCCCGGCGATCATGCGCAGGATCGTCGTCTTGCCGCAGCCCGACGGGCCCAGGAGCGTGACGAGCTCGCCGCGCTCCACGTCGAGGTCGACGTGGTCCACGGCCACGACCTCGCGGCTGAACCGCTTGACAAGCCCGCGCAGCTTGACGCTCGCCGAGCCGCGGCCCGGGTCGGCCGAGCGGGTCGCCGGGGCTACGGCGCCCACTGCGCCACCTCGCGACTGGGTGCCGTCGCACTCATACCGTGACCTCCACCATGCGGGAGCCTAACCGGCGCGAAACCGCCAGTACCAAGACGATCGCGAAGAGCATCGAGAAGATGAGCACCGTGCCCATGGCCGCGGCGCGCCCCAGCTGGCCCTGCTCGACCCAGCCGAGCAGGAGCACCGTGGCGTGCTGGTTGCCGGGGCTGACGAGGAAGATCACCTGGCTGATGGCGGTCACGGCGCGCACGAACGCGTAGACGAGGCCGGTAACGACCACGTTGATGAGCAGCGGGAACAGCACCCGCCTCAGCGTCGTCCACGACCGCGCCCGCAGCATCGTCGAGGCCTCTTCGAGGCTGGGGTCCACCTGCGACAGGCCTGCCACCGCCGAGCGGATGGCCACGGGCATGTTCCTGAACACCAGCGCCAGCACGATGATCGTCGCGCTGGAGGTGAGCAGCCACGGGCCGGTGTTGAAGGCGAAGATGTAGGCCACCCCCATCACCGTGCCCGGCGTGGCGAAGGACAACAGCGAGCCGAACTCGATGAACCGCCGGCCGATGAACTTCTGCCGCGACACCAGGAAGGCCACCAGCAGGCCGAGGAGCATCGCCGGGACGGCGCTTATGGCTGCCACCCGCAGCGTGTAGAGGAACACCGGCCAGCCGGCGGTCATGAAGTCCTTGTAGTGCTGGACGGTGAGCGTGTAGTTCACGCCCCAGAGCCGGGTGACCGAGCCGAGGACTATCGAGGCGTAGAGGGCGGCCACGAACACCGCCCACAGCCCGAGGATCGTGACGAGAGCGGTCTCCAGGGCGCGCGGCAGGCGCGCCAGGGCGCCGCTCGACGGCTTGCCCGTCACGGTGATGAACGACGAGGTGCCCAACCACCAGCGCTGCAGGAAGAACGCCAGCAGCACCAGGGCCAGCAGCACCACGCCGTACACGGCAGCCTCCCGCGGGTTGAACCGCCCCGTGAGGGAGAGGTAGACCTCCTTGGCCAGGAAGCGCCTGTTGCCGCCCAACACCACGGGGTTGCCGAAGTCCGCCAGCGACTCGATCATCGACAGCAGGAACGAGGCCGCCATGGCGGGGCGCAGGAGGGGCCACGTGACGGTCCGCAGGGTCACCCCCGGACGCGCGCCGAGGGTCTGCGCCGCCTCCTCCAGGGCCGGGTTCAGCGAGCCGAGCGCGCCGCGCAGCAGCAGGTAGGCGACCGGCGTGAACGCCAGCACCTGCGCTATGGCCACCCCCGGGATGCCGTAGATGAAGCTCGAGTTCAGCCCCAGCACGTTGTAGGTGATGAGCCCGCGCCGCCCCAGCAGGAAGACCATGGCGAACGCCAGGATGAAGGGTGGCGTGATGATAGGCAGCACGCTTATGACGCCCAGCGAGCGCCGCACGAGCCCCGAGGTGGCGCGCTGCCCGAGGAGGGCGAACGCCAGCCCGAGGAGGGTGCACAAGGGGGCGACGATGAGCACGACGGCGAGGCTGGTCACCAGCGCGCCGCTGCCGTGGACGAGCACGCCGAGCACGAACCCGGCTGCGGCCAGGCCCACGGTGAGCAGCGCCACGCGAGCCAGCTTGCTCCGCGTGAGGAGCGCCAAGGCCAGGCCGGCGACGCCGCCACCGAGGGCCCAGCGCAGCGCCAGGCCCGTCTCGCTCACCGGCGTGGCCGGGTTCTCCAGCACGAAGAAGAGCGGGTGCTTGATGGTGGCGATGAAGGTCGCGAGGTCGAAGCGGCCGTTCACCCACACCGCTCCCCGCAGCACGGTGAAGAGCGGGTAGAGGATGAACAGCACGACGAACGCGGCGACGAAGAGGATGCTGGCCGCCACGAACGGGTCGCTCTGCACGCGGCCCGACTCGCTCAGCGCCGCGCCGAGCGCCAGCACCAGGCAGACGAGCGTCACGAGCGCGCCCATGCCGAACGGCGTGCCGGTGCTGACGAGCCACGCCACCAGGCCAACGAGGGCCAAGCCGCCGACGACGAGCACGGCGTCCCCACGCTGCGCGGTGCGCAGCGGGAGCAGGCTCACCACGGCCGTGGCCGCGATCGCGGCCAGCACGGCCCAGACCAGCGGGCCGCCGATCGCGGTGGCGTACAGGCTCGGCTCGATGGTGAGGAACGCCCTGCCCGGCCTGCCGAGGGGCAGGGCGAACAAGGCGACGAGCGCCAGCAGCGAGGGCACGAGCGCCGCGCTGAAGCGGGGCGCGCCCACGCGGGGCAGGCTCTGGGAGACGACGCTCAAGCTGGACCCCCACCTTCACGGAGCGCCGGAGGTGCACGCCTGGCGCGCCAGCCCGCGGGCCAGCACGCCCCTGGCAGGAGGCGCGGCCGGGACCCGAGCTGGGACCCGACCGCGCCTGCCATCACCCGCGCCTCAGCGAGGCAGCGGGAAGATCTCGTTCGTCCAGCGGCCGACGAGAGCGTCACGGACCTCGGGGGAGCCGAAGCGTTCGAAGTCGTAGTCGATGAGGTTGATGTCGTCCAGGTTCGGCGAGGCCTCGGGGACCGGGGTGTTCACGTTCGAGGGGAGCTGGAACGACTCGCCCTTCTGCGCCGCGATCATCTGCGCCTCGGGGGTCAGCGCCCACTCTATGAAGCGGATGGCCGCGTCGCGGTTCGGGGCGTTCTTGATGAGGCTCAGGCCGCCGATCTCGTAGCCGGTGCCTTCGGCGGGCGCGTAGACGGTCAGCGGGAAGCCCTGGAGGGCGAACTTAACGCCGTCGTGCATGAACTGGATCGCGATCGCGACCTCGCCGCGACCGGCCAGCTGCCCGGGCGCCGCGCCGGAGGTCGTGTACTGGGCGATGTTCGAGTGGAGGCCCGCGAGGATCTCGAAGGCGCGGTCCTCACCGAAGATCTGCACCAGCGTGGCGATGACCGTGTAGGCCGTGCCGGAGCTGTTCGGGTCGGGCATGGCGATGAGGCCCTTGTACATCGGGTCCGCCACGTCCTCCCAGCTCTGGGGCAGGGGCCGGCCGCCCAGGGCGCTCTCGTTCACCACGAAGCCGATGGCGCCGGCGTAGAGGGGGATGTACGTGCCGCCCACCTGGGCGATGAGGTCGGGGTTCAGCTGGTCCCAGACGCTCGGCTGGTAGAACTCGGTCAGCCCCTCGGTGGCGGCCACGAGGTGCGGGTCGCCGGTGCCGCCGAACCA